>Ga0307507_10006272_pt1 | contig 18427 bp, 15 predicted proteins | sample 7_EM_MG_FD_207223 | JGI IMG/M metagenome (GOLD analysis project Ga0307507, IMG submission 207223) | Populus trichocarpa ectomycorrhiza microbial communities from riparian zone in the Pacific Northwest, United States - 7_EM | ecosystem: Host-associated > Plants > Roots > Unclassified | place... | reverse complement strand
CTCAGCCAGAAGCTTTGGCAGAACATGGGGGTAATAATGTAAATCAACTTAACAAAGGAGGGCACAGTCGGCAATCAACTACTAACCGACTTCTTGACTTGGAGCGAATTTTGACCCTAACAAGCAGATGTACGAAATAAGAGAGATAACTGGAGCGAGTTTTCAAAATTATGTTTGCTTGATTAATTACTTCGCTGCGGGATTAATGGAGATGGAAGAGGGTGGAGGAAAGGCGAGGGCGTTGATAGAAAAGGCCACCAATTCCACGGCGGCGCTCGTCGACCCCCGCCTCCTCAAAGCCATCAAAACGGTTGTCCGATACTCTGACTCGGAGCTCCGACTCGCCGCCCAAACCCTATTGGATCTCATGAAACGCGACCACTCTCAGGTTCCCTTCCGTTTGTTTCCCCCCTCACATTATCATCTTATTTCATCACTATTCATTTTTTAATGTGTAATTTTAGGGCAAAATCTACGCCTCAAAATTGAAAAATAAATTGTGATTTTTCAGGTTAGGTATTTGACGCTTCTAATAATTGATGAGCTATTTATGCGATCAAAGCTATTTAGAACTCTAGTTGTTGAGAATTTAGATCAGTTGTTAAGTTTGAGCGTGGGATTTAGAAGAAACCATCCCCTTCCTGCTCCACCGGCAGTTGCGTCTATTTTGCGTTCGAAAGCGATTGAATTCTTGGAGAAATGGAATTCTTCGTTTGGAATTCATTACAGACAGATCAGGTTAGGTTTTGATTACCTTAAAACCACGCTCCGGCTTCAGTTCCCGAATGTTCAGGCTACTGCAGCTCGAGTTCAGCAGGAGAGGAGGGAAAGGGAGATGAAGACGAAAGAGATTCTAGTTAAGAAGTTTGAGGTTTTGAAGGAGAATTTAGTGCCGTTGAAGGAGGAAATTCGGGAAACGGTTGATGAGATTGGGGAGTGTTTAGAGATTGTGAAGAATAAAGAGGCCAATGTTGTGCTTGGTGCTCTAGATGATGATGAGGATTTTGAAGAGTTTCGTCCTTTGGAGTTGCGTCAGCTGCGGCTTGATTCGTTGAAAGAGGGGGAGAAGGTTTGTGAGAACAGTGAGAATAAAGTGGTTTTTGATGCATTGAGGGAGCTGTACAAGCTTTTAGTGACCAAGCACTTGGTTTCAGTCCAAGAAGGAATCTCTGTTCTAATCAGGGTTGAAGTGGCAGATACGAGATTAAGAGATTCTATGCTCAAGGAGTTCATTGATATCCGAAATCACCTTCAATCTGTGAAAAAGAAATGTGTTGAATCAGGTTGTGCTCTTCCAGACATTACAAAGCATGAAAAAGAAGAGGAAGAAGATTTTTGGGAGGAGGGTAAAGTTGAATCAACTGACCCTGGGAGTTTTAGTGAACCCAATAAGCGAAACAAAAATTCTGCTGCACCATCAACTTCTGGAGAGGTGAAAAATGACCCTTCTGAATGCAGTACCAAGAAGTTGAAACGCGATGAGTTTCTGTGTTCTGAAGGTGGTGGAACTGATTCCAGCTCGCTTCGAAGCAAGCTGATGACCGTGGCTCCAGTGATAGAGTGGGGCTCTTTTTTGGACACTTGGGGTTCAAACAGGGATGTTTTAGCCAACCACAGGGGCTTGGAGCTTGAAAGTCACTGGGGTAGGGTGGACCATGATGCAGTTATTCCAGCAAAGAAAATTGCTGAATTAAACCTTCATGCAACTCTTTACAAAGAAGACAGAGTCGAAATCCAGCCATGTCGGGCTCCATCAGGGAAGGGTGGGCTCTGTCAGAGAAGAGATTTGAGAGTTTGCCCCTTTCATGGACCCATCATTCCCCGTGATGATGAAGGAAATCCTATCAATCAGGGCACTTCAACAAGCGATTTAACTCTTGATTTAGGGACTGATTTAGTAGAGCAATTAGCCGAACAAGCTGTGAAGAATGTTCGGGACAGAGATGAGGAAGCAAGGAAGAGAAAAATGGACAAACAGTCACAGAAACGTGCTAAGCTTGCAAAGATACGGGAACACAATGAAGCTGTTCTGAGGGATGCTGCAGTGGCTTCAACTTCAAGGTCTTCAGTTTATGGGGACAATGTTGAGGCATCCAGCAGGGACAGGTTGTTGGCTAGAAACAAAAAAGATACCCTCGCATCCATGTTGCGCAAGAAAGTAACCACAAAAGATAGGCTGTCTCAGAGACTTTTGAATACAAGGGCAAGTGATGCAATGACAAGGCAGCTAACGCTGGGTGAAGATGCCAATTATAGAGAAGCCTTTCCAAATCAATGGTAGAATACGGATATTGCCTTTGGGATTTGGGCTTTCTTAAAGACCAAGCATCTGAAGATACTTATGCTGGTAATGGACGGATAGTCTCATTCATACTGGCAGACAAACAGTTTCAGTTTTCTGTTGAAGCAGAAGAATTCTGCTCTGCACGTTCCGTGATGTTGCGCATCTACTCGATGCTGGCAGGCCTTCCAGAACAGAGAAAGATGAGTACTTCTGTAAGAAATCTTGTAATTGCATGCTTTAATTGGAGAGTTCTGTGATTGTATATATTTTCAACATTGTTGTGAGATATTTTAATCACAGGACAAAAATAAAGAATCGGAGCATTGGAGATTATTCACACCTATGAGTTTCCCAGAATATGAACTCTGTTGTAGACTTGTAGTTGCCAATAGGCAATCCTATATCTGTTTGTGCACATTGCACGCGTTTCAGATGGCAGGAATTAGGTGTCTGGCGTGTCTTGCCATGCAATGATTCATGGCTTGGTTAAACTGGAAAATTGAGCATGCACGAACAGGTTGTTTAACATCAGAAGCAATGTGCTTCATCTCAGAAATTAATCAAAATCCCCAACACTAGTCTTTCGGAGTGCGGTTGGAATTGCTGTTAGGTCGAAAAGGTACTGAACTGATGTTTTTGGTATGTTATCATGTTTGGTTGCTTGTGAAACAAGGGAGAATCAAAACCGTTATTTTTGTTGGCTACATTCTTTATTGAGGCAGACAAAAAGGTGACAAAGGGGAGAATTGGATTCTTTTTGCTCATAATGGCTCTTTCCTCTTGAAGTAACGTTGAAACCAAGCCCGCTCCATTATCATTCTAAATCATCTTTTTAACCATGATGACAGAGGATAGATGACAATCTGTCCACGTTTCAGAGACCACAAATATATTACCACTCTTGGTGCATGGCGGTGTCTTGATGGACCTGCTAAACCATGAAATCTAAATACTTGGGGACAATCTCGACTATTTTGTTAGCCGTTGCCCACTCTAATGCATGCCCTCCGCCATATCAAGGTGGCCGTGCACCTGTAATTAGGCTCTGGTTGTGGAATTACACCACCCGTGTCTATTAAAAAACCGATAGAAGAGATGTGCTCACAAAAAAACAAAGTCAAGATACATCGGAGTGAAGGTCCTCATCAATAATATGGAGGAACAGAGGAGAAGCATTCGATAACATCAAGCATGCAAGCTTGAAGGGATTGAATTTAAGTTGAGTTGAATGGAAAGTGGCCCAGACGACCTTAGAATTTCATCCTGTTCCATGTATATTTTCTTACACGAGAATTTCATTACAGCCACTGTATGGATCAGGCCTGCCCCTTCAAGCATTGCTCAGTCACACGACATCACTGTGTAATCAAGATAACCAGGTCTGCCACTATAAAAAAAATGCTCTCTTTTTTTTGGTTCTGTTATAATAATGGAGGAGTAACCAGTGCAAACTCAATTATTATTTCTATTGTTTCTGAAGGTAAATGTATATATATGATAACATGTTCTTTAATGTCGTGGCATCATAAGAGAAATTGAGAAATGTTGAAATTGATGTCCCCTAAATATGAGACCCTAGAAGTGGTGAATAAGCAAGCATGCAGCGATTTTTTTTTCTTTTTAAACAAACACACCAAACAGAGCTAATAACTGTCAGGAGAATAATGTTTTTTAAACATAAAAAGTCAGGTTTTTGAGAATATTTTGGCATTACTAAACCTAAAAATACAGTTGTTTTAAATATTTTTTCCATTAAGATAATTTTTTTTTATTAATACATTTCATGTTTATCTTAATGAATACAAGGTTTTTAACTAGAATAAAAAATCTATTTTTAATGGATAATTTATTGTTAGTATTATTATTTTCACATCAACTATATAATAATTGAAAAATACATTAAAATTAAATTAAAATTTTATAACAATATTTAGAAATAATATCCAAACTGTTGCAAACTAGGTGCACGCATCCTTTTTTCAGGAAAAAAAATATATTTGGTTTCTTAAAGAAAATATTGTAATTCTTAATTCCTAATCCCATAATTTCTTCAGTTTTTTTTTATATTTTAATATTAGTATATCAAAATAATAAAAAATATTAATTTATTTATTTTAATAAAAATTGAAAAAAAAACATGATAAACCATAACACGCACCTAGGATACATAAACGCACTAACCACTCCTGCTGTTGGTATTAAATTGAATCACTGACAGTGAAGCGCTGTAGGAAATCTGTTTTGTTTTTCCCCAGTGTTTTGATGTTAATGTAAGCCATCCATGTTGGAACTGCCTTTGCTCAGTATAATATAATGTGCCCCCCCACCCCCTGGCCTACTTGCTTTCCACCATTAACTACCGCCAACAACAACAGCGAGGTTAAAAAAAATAAATAAATAAAAACAGAAGGAATAATATAATCTAGTAATCATAGTATAGTTACCTCTTATCATTGTTATCCCAGCTAATGTAATCTCCTATCTAAAACCTTTTCTGACATTTGCTCCCTCTCTCGCCTGAAACCGTTTGATGTTGATCTAATGTCTCTTACAATTTTGACAGTGACTTCCCCCCTCTCTCACCGATAAAGAAAAGCACCCCCTTTTGATTTAACACGAACAGATCTTACTGCTGATTCAATTCAACCTCTCCTTCCTTGTGTTTCTAATTTGATAAATCAACATCTCCTTCGTCGTGTTCTTCTTTGAATAAATAAGGAGAGGTGGATTGGAAATACCCGGAAGAGAGTTGAAGCAGCAGCTATAAATTTGATTGGAAAGTTGTTGTTTTGGTGGTGTAGGAATGGAATTGGATAGCATTGAATGTGTGCCATCCTCAGATTTAACAGATGAGGATGAGATCCACCACCACCACCATCTCCATCATTTCCCTTCTGTTTCAAAGCCACACACCACCACCACCACCACCAATAATAATAACAATAACAATACTAATACTGTGGCTTCTTCTTTTCACTCCACTAGTGTTCATGAGCTCCTTGAATGCCCTGTTTGTACCAATTCTATGTACCCTCCTATTCATCAGGTTTGCCCCCTTTTCTTTCTTTCTTTCTTTTTTAGCACATGTTTTTCCTTTTCCTTTTTGGGGTTTTAATTTGTTGAATGCTTGATGCGGGTTTGGTGTGCCTTTTGTTATGTTGTTGTTGATCGGTCATAGCTAGGGCCGTTGAACCGTGGAAATTGCGGACTTGGTTTTGTTAGGATTTGTGCCTGTTGGTTTAATTGGTTGGATTGTGGAGATTTAGGTCGCCGGGCGCCTGTGCAGCTAAGTGAATTTTGGAGGTATATTTATTTATGGGCCCGGAAGATTTTTGGTTTTTTGACTTTTGTAGAGTATAGGTTTTTGCTGGTTTTGTTATCTTAATATAGTCCCAAAGGATTTAGCAAATGCATGTACCCTCTGTAGCGAACGTGAAGAGTCATCTGGGATCCATCGTTTGGGTCTTGTGCTTGGCGCTGCTTATACAGATGCAAGGACATGGCGGCGGCGAGAATTGGATAGAGTGCTAGAGTACGTGCTGGGCAGCTATAGTGGTATAAGATTCTGAAAATGAATTGCAATTTCACTTTTCGAAACCTGAAGAACTAAATAAAGATGGACACATCACATGATTCTAAGAACCTATGACCATTCATATGTGTGTGATGACCTCGATTTCATTTATATGTTGGGGCAGTTGATTACAGTAAGCAGGGAGCTTTTCAGCTAAAAACATTAAAGTTTGAAATCTAAAGGCCTGTGTGAATTTTAGTTGGATACTGGGCCGTTGAGAACTGTCTGGTGACTTCTTTATAGTTGGATATGGGGGTTTACCTGTATACAGTAGACACTATCTTACTGTATCTATGCAATGGAGGAAAACTTATACTTATAAATGCTGTTGATTGTGGGAAGCAGCAATCTTTGTCCTTTATTGTTATTGCTTTGGGCTAGCTTCCAAAATTTCTTATGCTTCCTAGATGACATTGGCTTTTGTTTACATATTGCTGTTTCTGCAGTGCCACAATGGCCATACACTCTGTTCAACCTGTAAAACACGAGTACACAATCGGTGTCCCACTTGTAGACAGGAGCTTGGTGACATTAGATGTCTAGCTTTGGAAAAAGTAGCTGAATCACTCGAGCTACCTTGCAAATACATGTCACTTGGATGCCCAGAGATTTTTCCATACTACAGTAAACTAAAACATGAGAACTTGTGCAATTTTAGGCCATACAACTGTCCATATGCTGGATCAGAGTGTGTTATTGTTGGGGATATCCCATTCCTTGTTACTCATCTGAGGGATGATCACAAAGTGGACATGCATTCTGGGTGTACTTTCAACCATCGCTATGTCAAGTCTAATCCTCGTGAAGTAGAAAATGCAACATGGATGTTAACAGTAAGAATATGTCTATCTTGTTTACTTGAATTTTGATCACTATTCACTCACATATATACCTGGATGCATTACATGCTTCTCTCTTCTGGTTCGTTTGATCAATTTAGGGCATGACATGGTTCATTTTGGTTCTTTTGATCATGTTAAGACATAGTAACCAAACATAGATCATGCAACAAGTGAAGTCACATGTGCCATTTATACGAAGAACTTATTTCACTCCTTGATCTTCTCATTAAAGAGATCATAAATGATGGCTATGCTGCCTAACTCTCATCCTTCCAAATAAATATTGAATTTCATGTAAGTGAAATATTACAAGTGTTAGTGTGGACTAAATTGAAATGTAGACGGTATGTGAGTCAGCTGTGTAATCTTGAGCTTATGTTTTGCCTGCATTCTCTTTGGTTGATGCCTTCACTGGTCCTAGTGCAGATGGGACTCTTTTATATCATATTAGAGATGGATTGAGTTCAGAAATGGTCAATATTTTTTATATGTGCTTCATTAAGTGGCATAGCAAAGCATAGTATTCTTCATATTAAGGATACTTTTTCTTACTTTGGCAATTACCGAACTCTGTTTTTAATCATTTTGCTTTAGGTTTTCCACTGTTTTGGCCAGTATTTCTGCCTTCATTTTGAAGCTTTCCAGCTTGGGATGGCTCCTGTTTATATGGCATTCCTCAGATTCATGGGTGATGAGACAGAAGCTCGGAATTACAGCTACAGCCTGGAGGTTGGGGGAAATGGTCGGAAACTTATTTGGGAAGGCATGCCACGGAGTATAAGAGATAGCCACAGGAAGGTTAGGGACAGCCATGATGGACTTGTTATACAACGTAACATGGCACTTTTCTTCTCTGGAGGAGATAGGAAGGAGTTAAAGCTGCGAGTTACAGGACGGATATGGAAAGAACAGCAGAACCCAGAAGGTGGGGCATGCATTCCCAACCTTTGTAGTTAGGCTAATTATCACTTTCTTGCTCTCTACTGTGCGATCTATTTCTTGTAATACTGTATTACTGTTACTAAAATGCTGATCATTTTAAGAATCCTCATGTACAATACTGGAGGCCCAAGCTTTATAAATTGTTAATAAACTTACTGATAAAACTGTCCTGGCTATGCCTTTCAATGGTTTTACTGCAACATGGATGTTTGTTAGCAATTTTTTTTTTAAGACAGTCACTTTGGCTAAAAGCTCAAAAAACAAAAAAAAAAGGAGTAAAAACAGGTAAATCGCAAGTATCTTATTGAGGTACTATAGAAGAAAACTAGATGTTGACTTGTAACATGGGTAAGATTTTTTTTTTTTAAGTTAAAAAAAGTAAAAACATTGCTCAGGTGTTTTATAGAAAAAAATTTATCATGAACTCAAAATGTATATTTAATGATAAACTTTTAAAATAATTAGATAATGATATATTGGATAATATTTAATTTTAAAAAATATTGAAATTGTGATATAGTGAATAGATATGGATCAACTTTGGTTAGCCTACATAACCCGCGATTTGGATCATGAGACCGTGTTAACTTCATAAAAAGCGAATCAAAATAAATTAAGAAGCTTAATTTCAATTAAGTAAATATTGAAGGATAAAAATGAAAAAAAAAACATTCAATTTGAAATAAGACAAAAAAAGAGACATAAGTATATCTAGGTAAACTCACCAAACATGCAATCGAGTCATGAAAATGAGATTATCACATAGAAAAGAAAAAAAAACACGAAGGTTAGTTTTTAATTTAATGTTGAAGGAAGAAATTAAAAAAAATAATTAAAAAAACAATGAAAAAACCCTGAGTCAACCAAGGTTAAAAAGAAACAAAAAAAACCCCAAATAAACTCGGGTTAACCCATTACTCGGGTTATTAAAAAAGAATAATTCCATGGAAAACAAATTAAAAAAAATTTACTTTTTTATAAAAGAAGCTAAATGATAAAGAAAATTATCCAAACATAATCTTATAAAAAAATATTTTTATTTGTTAATGATTTAAAAATAATAATTTTATTGATTTTATTTAAATGAAGATTAAAAAAAATTAAAAAGAGCCTTTAAAAAGAAGCCCACAAGTCTAGGCTTGATGGACCTACTTTTGGGACCAAAATTAAGGACAGACGTGCGCACTCGTCCATTAATTTTTTTTGTTAGGGTTTACAGCATGACACGTTGATTTTGCTTTCCCTATCAGCCACCTCAGACGACTAGAAAATCAACATAGCAATTTCTTGACAAATAACATGTTTTCCAACCATTTTTTACCCCAAAACACCTAGCAACACCTTATAGACCTAAATAAACCTTTTCATGAATCTAAATTAACAAGGAGTTGTTCAAAAACCAAAAACTAAAAACCAACCCGAAACTAAAAATCATTCTTGAGCCCAAATCTACTATCTTAGGTAAGATGGCCGGCAAAGAACACTTCAGTAAAAATTCTTATATCAAATAAAACCCGTTGACATCATCAAAATTAACTTTTTTCATGGTTGAAATTAGCGCCAACTGAGTTTTCCCCCCCTCTTTCATTGAAATCCAGGGCCAATCAAGTTTTTACTTTCTCTTCCACTGAAATTTAATGACTCTCTCTTCTCGCCAGATCAGGGTCAAAAAATAATGAAAATAAAGTTTTGGACCATAATTGAATTTTACAAAACTATAAGGATAAAAAATCTAGAAATTGGAAAGCTTAAGTATTAAACTAAACTTTTCACGTAAACATTTAAATCGCCACCTATTTCCTATCTTTTCAACTTTGATCTTTTATCTTTTAATTTTATTCTTTTTTTAATTATAAAAAACAATTAACCATTAATCAAAAGTTTGATTATCAAAACAAGATTTTATTTTATCTTACTCCATAATTTATGAGATAGGTCACAATGCCACCTTGTCCAATAACCACATCTTTTAATGTCTTTTTTATATAATTATAATAATAAAATAAAATATAAACTTATTTAGAAAAATAAACTTTTGAAATACAATTTTTTAAAAGCATAAAACCGATAAACTTATCCAATATGATAACAACTTAACTCAACTCATAGATAGTGTTGGATACTATGATAAAAATTATTTTTTATTTAAAATGTATTAAAATATTTTTTTTAAAAAAATTATTTTTAATATAATATAAAAACAATCTAAAATAAAAAAAATCTTTTTTTTAAAAAAACACGGTGACCTCACATAGAAACAAGCTCATACTAATACTCCTGTTTTGGATGGAGGAGTAAGGGGTATTTTTAGAGGAGGCGAGTATGTAAAACGGCGTATAACCATGTCGTTCTGGAGGCGATGTGAAAAAGATAAAGGAAAATTATTTAAGGACAAACCATTTCTTTTTGTGCGAGGGAGGGGTTTTAGCGATGGCTTAAAAACCCAGAAAAATCTCTCTCCGATTTTAGTATTTTTCTTTATTAATGGAGCTTCTAAATCCTCCCCTTCCAAACAAACCTCTAGTTTTCTCTTCCACTTCCCTCTTCACTCCTAAATTCTCCATCAAAATTTGCAACACCAAAACCCCTTCCAAATTCCTCTCAATTCCATTCTGTTTACCGTTCTCTACCACCAGAAGAATCTTTCATGTTTCAGCTCATTTTGGTCGACCCGCTGGTAATCGCAGAAACTCACTTAGGAAAAAGCTCATTGATGGTCAACAGGTGCGTGAAAAGACTACTACTTTTCAAAATCATAGCTATGGTTTTGAGAACTCAGAATTTAGCTTTGATAATGGAAATAATTCTGTTGAGAATTTGGATCGTGTTAGTGTAAAAGAGAGTGATTTTGGTAATGGGTTTGATGTTGATAAATCAGACAGTTTAATAGGAGGGCAAAACAAATTGGAAAAAATGGGTGATTCTGTTTTGCTGAGTAAGTTGGACAAGTGGGTCGATCAGTATAGTAAAGATACCGCGTATTGGGGTACTGGGTCTGCTCCCATTTTCACTGTTTTTCATGATTTAGAAGGGAATGTGAAGAGGGTTTTAGTTAACGAGGATGAGATTTTAAAGAGAAGCGGAAATGAGAAGCGAGAAGTTGGGGATTTGACGGAGGAGAATTCAAAAATCTTGTATGCGAAAGGTTTAGCTAGAGAGATGGAGAGGGGTGGAAATGTGATTCCTAGGAATAGTTCTGTTGCCAAGTTTGTTGTTGATAGGGTGGAGTCTCGGTTTTTTAACAGAATTCATGGTGTTGTTCATCAACAGGAGTTTATTCCTGTGGTCTCGAGAGTTGGGACGATGGTGTTTTGTGGTTTTGTTGCGATTTGGGCTGTGAAGAAGTTATTCAGTTTTGGAAATAAGGAGGAGCAATGCACGGAGTTGGAAAAGGAAATGATGAGGAGAAAGATGAAGTCTAGAAAGGAGAGAGAGATGTTGGAGAAGGGTAGAGTTGGAGTTGTTCAAGAATCTTTGGAACCACCAATGGTGTTGACGGAAAGGCCTAAGCTGGATAAGCAAGAATTGATGAAAAATATATTCAAAGCAAAGGCAGCGTCAAAAAATGAATTGCTTTTGGTGGATTCTTCTAATTCTCAAACTACTAATGCAATGGATTTTGATCGTGAAATCCAGACAATTAGGGAAATGGCAAAGCAAGTCCGGGAGAGTGAAACTAGAGAACTCAACAAGGGTATGGAAGAAAAGCAACCTGTGAATGAGGAGCCATTCAGTGAGATGCAGATAGTTGAAGAGCACAAAGAGGTTGCAAGTTTTCCTAGTGAAACTCATAATAAAGATTCAGTAGACAGAAGGGATGTGGATGTAATTATAGTGAAGAAAAAATTAAATGAAACGGAGAGTGATGATACTGGATACCATCCTAAGCTATCTGCTGAAGAGAACAAGGTCATGCAAGAATCTGGCACTTCAAGTATAAATTTTTCAGATGACAGGGAAACAATGGTCCGTGGAGATGTTATCCATTCTTTTGTTCCTGATGGTGATTCATGCAAGTCAAATAACAGGTCTATTAGGCCAAAACCAAGGGTTATACGGTCTGTCAAAGAAGCTAGGGAGTTTCTTGCCAAAAAAGGTGTCAAACATATCCAAGAACCACAATTTATTGCAGTGCAGGAAAGTACTTCTGTGTTGGGGATTCCTGATGACGAAGAATTCAGTGGGAAAACAAGCCGAAGAGGGGCAGTGGAAGAAAAGGTGTCTGAACCAATCATTTCAGGCAGAATATCAGAGTCTGGGCCTGCTGCAAATGCATGTGAAGACTTAACTCGTAAGGAGAAGGAATTTGTTCCAGCCAAGAATGACAATTCCAAGAACCAACAGGGAGTGCATGATCTTCAAAAGCCCAGAACTTCCTTAAACCACGGCATTAATGGCAGCATTACAGAGAGAAGACAGTCTGTAGGGACAGAAAACTGGATCGAGAAAAATTTTGACGAAGTTGAACCCATAGTAAAGAAGATTGGGGAGGGATTTAGGGAAAACTACAAGGTTGCGAAAGAGATAGCAAGTCAACACCCGAATTCAAGTATTGATATAACACAGCTTGAGTATAGTCAAAATGATAATGAACTCGAGTGGATGAAAGATGATGGTCTTAGAGACATTGTTTTTCGAGTTAGAGAAAACGAGTTAGCGGGGCGAGATCCATTTTATCAGATGGATGCTGAAGACAAACTTAAATTCTTCAAAGGTCTTGAGAAGAAAGTTGAGAAAGAGAATGAAAAGTTGGTTCAAGTGCATGAATATCTCCACTCAAGCATTGAAAATCTTGATTATGGAGCAGGTAGTTAATTGTTCTTAGACGATGTTATTTCTTTACTTTTCATGTTATGAATTAAATGGACCCTTTCACAGAGAAAATGATTAAATTTTGAAATTTAGATCAGTTAGATAGCCGGTTAAGCATTTCCCTCACCTTGTGTAATTTGGTTAAGTTTAACGCCACATGTTATGAAAAGCACTTTCAGAATTTTTTATAGAACTTGAGCTAATGTTATGTTCTGCTTTCTCCAGATGGTATCAGCTTATATGATTCCCCAGAAAAAATTATACCAAGATGGAAAGGGCCACCGTTAGAGAAGAATCCTCAGTTCCTTAACAACTTCCTTGAACAACAGAATGCAATTGCCGCCACAAATGCTGGTACGTCTTACCCTGTGAAGAAAGACGAAGACAACTTACTTCAGAAATCAAATAAATCATCAGTTGATGAGAGTGTTGGCACTTCTTTGCCAAACTATGCTTCAAAGAAGTTAAGCTGCATGGATTCAAAAAACTCAAAGGTAGTTATAGAAGGAAGTGATGGCTCTGTTAGATCTGGTAAAAAATCAGGAAAGGAATATTGGCAACACACGAAGAAATGGTCTCGTGGGTTCTTGGAATCTTATAATGCAGAGTCAGATCCAGAAGTTAAATCTACTATGAAGGATATTGGGAAGGATTTGGATCGATGGATAACTGAAGAGGAAATACAGGAAGCAGCTGATCTGATGACCAAACTACCAGAAAGAAATAAGTTAATAGAAAAGAAAATCACCAAGCTAAAAAGAGAAATGGAATTGTTTGGACCACAAGCTGTGGTGAGCAAGTACCGTGAATATGCAGAAGAGAAAGAAGAAGATTACTTATGGTGGTTAGATCTTCCACATGTTCTGGTGAGTGTGTAATATTCATTTGCTGTTCTTTTCTGTGGTTGTCGAAGTTTTGTGACATTCAAACAAAGAAGGTAGGCATGTCAGGATAATTTTTCTTTTTTGGTGCTAATGCACGTTAAGATGATAATACTGCGTTAAACTGATTATTGTTTTGCTCCTTATCCTAAGTATACTTTTTAAGATAACATTTATGTGATGCACTTCTTAGTATTCTGATTTTATCTTTACTTTGGTACATGATTTGGCATCAGATATCATGTAAGATAAACATTATTCTTTGTTTGCTGATACTACATGGTCCATTAAAGATCATGTACATGACATTGTATGCATGCATGATCGTTAATTACTTGGGTTTCTTTGTGCCAGTGCATTGAATTATACACAATTGAAAATGGGGAGCAGAAAATAGGATTTTATTCATTGGAGATGGCTGCAGATCTTGAATTGGAACCAAAACCATGTCACGTGATCGCATTTGAGGATGCTGGTGATTGCAAAAACCTTTGTTGCATTATTCAGGCTCACATGGATATGGTTGGAACTGGCCATGCCTTTGTGGTTCCAAGGCCACCCAAGGTAAAGGTTTTCTGTTTCCAAATATAAAAATTCCCGTTCTTGACCGAATCATGAAGTTGAAGAGAGAGAGGATAAAGCATGGTCCATTTTAGTGGTAAAAGGGATCTAGCCTGCTAAAATGGATCTACCATTTGAGCATTTGTGTATTTGCAAGTGTTGCATCCACGATTCTCTGTATGCATCCATAAAGGTTTTTCTGAGTTCTACACTTGGAGTCCAGAAGAATATCATCTGCACTCGCAACTAATAAACCAAAAATTTGGATGAAAACAATCCTGTCCACAACACCTTTGCGCTTTTTAGTTATTTTGTTCTGTAGGTTGAGAATATATCAAGACTGCTGACTGCAAGATGTCTGATTTTGTTTTTAATTCCATGTAGAAAGGTTATGGGGTTGTGTTTTCTTGTTCATGAATCCTTTACTGCTTTGATGTGAAAATCTTGTTTTCTGTCCTTTTAAACTTGGTTTATCTTTGATAGGATGCCTTTCGGGAAGCCAAAGCAAATGGTTTTGGCGTTACTGTCATCAGGAAAGGGGAGCTACAGCTGAATGTTGACCAGATGCTAGAAGAGGTTGAAGAACAAGTTGCTGAAATTGGTAGCAAGATATACCATGACAAGCTCATGGGAGAGCGATCTGTCGATATAAACTCGCTAATGAAAGGTGTCTTAGGTGTTGGTGGCCAAGCAACCAGGTCAAGAAGGTACTTCTGATTCTGGCTTATGTCGCAGCCACAAAATAGATTTGAAAAATTTGAGGATGGTGTCCTGAGGGACAAGATAACAAAACGTTTTGAATAATTTTGCCAAAAAAAAAAAGGGCCCTTTTTGTGTTTCCTAATTGTTCTGTTTTCAGGAGAAGGTCGAAGCGAAAGCTGAGGAAGCCTGGCAAGAAATGAAGATTTCAGCCTAACCATGAGATTCAGTGACGGGTAACAGCGATTAACTGCTTAAGAAGTCAAGGACCCCGTGGAGCCTTTTATAACGTGTATCACACAGCTACAGGCAGAGGAATCTTCTCCGATCCTGCTTACTCGTGATCCCATATTCTTCCAAAATCAGTCTGTTTCAGCGTGTTGCAGGTACATGAAATTGTAAAGATGGTGGGGAAATCTTTGGCATCGAGCTCTTATAGTCTTTTTGTATGGCATAGGTCCAATTCTACTCCTTTTTGCCTCTGAAGATGGATTTGGACATGGCTGGAGCTGGTGCTAATCCATACTTCCTTGTTACCTCAATCCACTTTCAATAAAGAATCTCTTTCACTTGGGTTCTCAAGTTTGCATGAATATGCACCATAAGGACTGTTCTGCCTCTGTAGCACCTGACATTGCTTTGGTAGTTTGGTTTAGTGACCCATAGAGATGATAATTTCACTCGAACCTGATGTATACTGACTCAAACCGGTAGAATATTTTATGGATAATTCAGGTTCAAGTAAAACCCAAAAGAAAAAATCAGGTTTCAGAAGTGTAATGGATAGAACTCTGCCTTATTAAACTTGACTTGAGATTTATTTGTTCTTAAAGTTTGAAATATCAGGTTTCATTATGTTCTTAAAGTTTGTAATGGATACTATATTTATGTTATTAGCCATGTATATAGAAAGTTCAGGTTTTCTCTTTTAGTCGTCTACTCTCATCATCTCTATCCTCCGTTTCTCTCTCTTCTCTCGGCCATTTGCCTTTTTGAACTGCATTTCTGTTGCAGGTTGATTGAGGAGATGGGGATGAATGAGAAGAGAAAAGAAGAATCAACTACTAATTTTAAAAAAATGGATGAGAAGAGAAAAGAAGAATCAACAACAGATTTTAAAAAAAATGGCCGTTACATTTTTTTTTATTGCTCGCAGCGTTTTATCTTCTTTTTTAGCTACAAGAATTGCCACGTGTGACCATCTTAGCAATATTAGAGAATTCCTGGAATATAGGAGTGTACTACTGTCACTTGCAGCTAAAAGTTTGTACCAGAACAGGGAGAGTGGAGAGAAAAAAATCACAATGAATGAATGTTAAGGAGGATTCGGGTGAATAACTCCTGTCATTTACTATTTTATCCATTCTTCTTCTCCTTCAAGAAGTATTTTATACAAATATAAATAATTTTTATAGCTCAAATATTCATATTTATGACCATTATATTCAGATTTAATTTTTAATTTATGGTGGTTAATTAAAGATTGAATGTTAAGAATTAATTCTAACCTTTTAACTTTTAAAATTCATTATAAAAAAGAGGTTAAAAAAAGAGTTTAAATAAGGTTTTTTAGTTTTTTTTTATACTTTTCTTTACTTTATATTTTAATGTTTTCTTCTAGTTCTAAGTTTAGAGTTTAGTTTCATTTTATTGAAAGATATTTGAGTTATATAATCTCTAGTTCAAATATCTTGGTTTAGAAGTGCATTTAAACGAAGATGGTGATGTTGAAATCTTGAAAAATATATTACAAACATTCTAATTGCATAAATGAGGAGAGACAAATGATTTATTATTGACAACAATAAAAAATTTATTACTCTAAAGTGTTTCAATAAATAAGTACCTTCATTTGTTTTAATTTAAACATAAATATTTTTATTATTAATATGCATGCTAGAACTTTAAATTAATATTAATATCAATTATAAGTTTGGATACATGTTTAATTCTAACTGTGACCAGGAGCTGGTGAATTAGAAATCTTTTTTGAACCTTACTGGGTTTTCCCAAAATTGTAAATGTGATGATAAATGCCTTGTTCTACAATATCAGCAGCCAATCCAAATGTTCAAAATGGATGCGCCATAGCAGCTGACTTGCCCACTTGATTCTGATCTCTGATGGCAGCAACATTGGTATGAAAACTCAAGGAATCTTCTGTAATGAACTTGGATCCAACACCTGCTATGATTGCTGAGCTGATCTTAAATTGGTACTATGGATGCACTTATATTTGCATCAAACGATTGTTTATGGGCATAGAGAATCAAAAGGAGAAATGATAAAGATCAGAGAACAGAGATTCCTGCACAAAGCTTCAATAATGTAAAACGAAAGCCACCACAAGAAACATTGAATGCTGCTTCTCGTAAAAGGTTAGGGTGATTAGTACTTGTCCAACGCTATCACCACATTTTAGTGGAGACACGCTTTCAGCACTAACTATGTCCTCTACCAGCTGATTATTCTGGGGAATACAATTTTCCAGAAGAAACGATTGAAGAAGAGCCGACACGTTCACAGAAACAAAATACAGAGAAGACAAGACAAGCTCGCACCTGCTCCATAACTCCCAACACTAAATATAAACACAGCATAATTTACAAGTTGACAAACATCATCAATCATATATTTACATAAAAAAACTGGAGAAAGAACATAACTGAGAAATTTTTCGTCCTCAATACCAGTTGAAAAAGAAAAATACTTTAAAATGTGTCATATCCATCATAAAGAATCACGACCATTCTTTGGTCCAATCAGAAAACATCCAACTAATTGTCATGAAAGAATATGAAATCAATGATGAAATGAAGGTAATCTACTTCAATGAAATATACAGACAATGGAGGGACCCTGCCATGCATATGTACAATGACGCATGTACATATTCACGAATATACCCATGTAATCCACACAATTCAGAAATTTAATTCAGCAATCTCATCAAGGCGGCGATCCATGATATGTGATACTGTTTCAAGGAATAGAGCTTCACTTGTTACGGGAAGCGTGGAATCCTGTGCTTCTTGGACAATCTCCTCAATAATAGATTCCTTCTTCAAGGTCTCTCTGCACATTATACTTCCAATGGCAAAAGGGGTGAGCCCCCTCTCCACTCCTTTCTTCAGGAGCATGGTGGATATGCGGAGAGTGCGTGCACATTCAACTGGCATGTCCCATCCATGAAACTTCAGAAGGGCGATATCCTCTTCAGCATCCAGTGATTTTATGTAGTCAATGGTCTTGGAGTCATAAGGTTGACGAGCTTGGGGCCAATAAAGCCATTCAAATGTGCAGTCTTCAAACTGCAGGAAGCAAAAACTACATGATTATGTTTGGAAAAACTGAGCAGCAAACAACTAATATATTATACTGATAATAACAATGCTAGTGGAGAGCCCAACCATAAACTGCTGCAATTGAAATGACATCTTTCATGGCAAACTCAAATCAGATGAACCAAAACAGAAAAAAGAATAATAATGAAACAAGCAAGAATTAAATCTAAAGAGAGAGATGACATAAATGAAGTAGGTGAAAGCAACAGATACATGGTGTAAAGCAGATTGCAAACTTACACTTTCAGGCAAGCAATATCCATGATCAATTGGAATCAGCACAGTCTGGCCATCTTCTTGATCTTTGCCCAACAAAATATTCCCAGCATGCCTATCTGCGTTGGCCATCCTAATATCCAACACAGAGATTTTATGGACTTCCTTCAATGGGAAAGCCCCAGGTCCCATATCCTCACAGCTTCCATTGTTCTCCATAAACATCTGCAGGGACCCAATCTTGATGGTTACACCTTCTGGATGGTTGAAAC
>Ga0307507_10006271_pt1 | contig 18427 bp, 5 predicted proteins | sample 7_EM_MG_FD_207223 | JGI IMG/M metagenome (GOLD analysis project Ga0307507, IMG submission 207223) | Populus trichocarpa ectomycorrhiza microbial communities from riparian zone in the Pacific Northwest, United States - 7_EM | ecosystem: Host-associated > Plants > Roots > Unclassified | place... | reverse complement strand
AAGGATTTATTCGCCCTAGTTAATCTCTATTTGCCTTACCTATACTATTTATTAAAAAGCTAGAAGGAGGCTTAAGATTCTATATTAATTATTAAGCTCTAAATATAATTATAATTTGAAACCGATATCTAATTCCTTTAATTTAAGAGACGCTTAACTATTTAGTAAAGGTATAGTACTTTATAAAGCTTAATATAGTTACCGCCTTTAATAAAATCCGTATACGCGAAGGAGATAAGAAGTATATAGCTTTTTATATATAATAGGGACTTTTTAAATACCTAGTAATGCTATTTAGCGTAAAGAACGGTCCTAGTACGTTTTAGCAATATATTAATAATACGCTTTGTAAATTCCTTAATGTATTTGTTACCGCGTATATTAATAATATCTTAATTTACTTATCCTTACTTTCTAAATATTAAAAACATATTAGAATGGTTCTTAAACGCTTATAAGACGTAGGCTTATAATGCAATATTAAGAAATGTAAGTTCCACGCGTTTAAGGTTATATACTTAGGCTTAATTATATCCTATAATAGAATTAAAATAGACCCTAAGAAAGTTGCTATAATTATAAACTAGGAAAGCCCTAGCAATGTATAAAATATTTAAGGATTTTTAGGATTTGCAAATTTCCATTATTAATTTATTAACCACTTTTTAGAAATTGCCTAGCTATTAGTAAACCTAATAAGGAAAATTTTTAAATTTAAATAAACCGCTAGATATAAATAAGCTTTTAATAATTTAAGGTCTTGCTTTATAACTGCTCTAATTCTTACTTACTTTAACCTTAACCTTAAATATATCGTTAAAATTAACTTGTCTAATTATGCGCTAGGGGGAGTATTGTTATAATATAATAGGAATAGTGAACTATATCTAGTAGCCTTTCTCTCCTAAAAACTCGCCCCTACTAAATTAAACTATAAGATATATAATAAGGAACTGCTTGCGATTATTAGATGCTTTAAACAATGGCGTCCCAAGCTAGAAGGATTATTGTTTTTAATACATATGTTAACAGACTATAAGAATCTGCAATACTTTATAACTATAAAACAATTAACACAGCGCCAAATTTATTAAGCTAAATACCTTTTATAATTTAACTTTAAAATTATATATTAACCGGGCAAACTTAATTAAAAGCCTAATATATTAATATAATAATTATAGGACTTACCTATAAACGCTTTAGACAAATAGATTATAAATTAATTATAGATCTTATTACCCCCTAAATATTTTAAAAAACTATATCTATTTGTATCAATTTAATAATACAAGTGAGCTATATCCAGGGGCACGAAATACGTATAGTATCGTATGCTCTTTTGGATGGTGGTGACTGTCAATTCTATTGAGGTAGACTACATAGTCTATATACTGACGCGCCTCCCCCCTAATTAGTTAGCATATAAGTGGTTAGTGCACCGAATGCGTAAATACGCGTTTATACACTAGGTGCTGTAATTATACACTAGCGGCACTTGAAAATAGGCCCACTTGTGTATAGCCCCCGTAATTGCTTTAATAGAACTGTATAACACAAAAGAAATATATAGGAAATCCCTCCCAAGGTGCCTTCTGGGCTGCCTTCCAAACGGTGCTCTAAACTGGCCGTAAGTCCTACTTACGGTCCGTAAAGTAAACTGTACGGCCTTCTAACGGGCCATAAATGAACTATAAGTGCTCCATTAGTCACGTTCCACCCATTCTATAACCCTTAGATTAAGCTTATTTATATTAATTAGGGTTTTTAGAGCTTAACACGGCTTTACCTTAGTTATAGCGTCCGCTAGGTTATCTCCGCTGCTAATCTATTTAACCTCCGTAATCTTACGTCGTTTATAGGCCCAACGCAAGCACATTAGGTTAACCATAAGCCTCTTCTCCTGTGTTATACCTAGTTTAACTAGGTAGTTGTAAAGGGACTTTAAGTTAGTGCATAGGACTAAAGGTAGTTGCTCCAATTATAGGATCTTCTGGATTGTTAACTTAATTGCAGCTGCTATATTAAAGCTATAAGCTAATACATATAGTTCAGAAGCTAGTACACTGCGGGTTACTCGTTTGCATTTAATTAAAGACTAATATAGTATATTTGCGTCCTAATTATGGTCCGTAAGTACAATTATAAAGCCAATTTGTGATAATAGGTCCCTATTATTAGTAAAGGAGGCGTCTATAAATACTAGGATGCTAAGGGAATTTAGGTCTAATAGTATAAAAGTAAGTCCTCTTGTTGCATTATTAATTTGCCACTAAATACGCTTATTAAGCTACTTAATATTTTCCTCTTGCGGATCTGTTACCTAGGCCGCAAAGGATAAGTTATAGACAGATTTAGGTTAACAGACTATGGCAATATAGGCGCCTTTTGCACGCTATGTAATGTATTAGTCCTTTATATTTACGGTCTTATAGGTCTCTCCACAGGAACTGGTAAGGTCCATAGGCTTTGCTATAACAAGCCTTAGGTTTTAAGCTTGGCGTTCCTAAGTTAACTAGATTAAGTTGCCCTTTTGTATAATTAAACCTCTATTAAACTTAATTAGGATCTACTTAGTTAACTACTCTTATGGCTTTGCTAAGAACTTAGCTTCTTACAGTTTAGTCTCTTTAGTGTCTATAAAAGTCTGGTCTGCTAAGAAGAGGGTATTATCTATTTAGAGTCCAATAATACCAAGGCCGTTTAATAGGGTGTATAGGAGGCAGAGGTCATAGGTTAACTGCTCCATCTTGAGTTTACGGACGTGATGCTAGTAATATGTCTTAAACTAGTGGTTTCCAGCTTCTAGCACTCCATAAAGTGGTTTTATAACCTATAAAATTATTCCTAGTTGCAAATTAAGCTTAAGGGGTAGTTATATAAAGATGTCCCTACTTAGGTAGGTATTAGACTGCACGTAAGCTTATAAGATGTCCTGTAAGTAAAGGGCTATAGGTTTAGTTTGCTGTAGTCTAGGTATAAGTACAAGTATAATCCATTAACTAACCCATTAAATTATAGGTAATTGTATAAGGACTAAGTCCTTTCCCAAGTTGTTATAAGCTTATATAATAAGCCTTAATTTTTTAAAGGCTTTGTTAGTACTAGGGTGCTTAATTTTATTAATAAAGCGTAAGTTAAATATACGGACGCCTTGCGGAATGTCTCTCTTTATTATAACTGCAAAGACGCCCTTTTTAAGTAGTCCGTTAATCTCTTTACGTTATAAGTCCGTAAAAGGGGTTTCCTGTACTAGAACTAATATATCCGCAGGCAGGGGTTGCCTTGCCTGCGGAGGTTAGGTAATTCTCCATTATAGGGTTCTTAGTTATAGGGTTCTTAGTTATAGGGTGCTTTTAGGGGCGTCCTTAGCCACGCTTTATAGCAGGTTTAGTGGGTTTAGTGAGTTTACAGGGGACTTCTAGGGTAGGTAAGGGTGCTTCTAGTTTATCTAGTCTAGCAAGTGCTTCTAGTTTGTCTGGTTTAATGTTATAGGTGTTTTTAGACTAAAAATAGGGTTTTATAAACGTGCTTCTAAAGCTAGTCAGTCCGCTAGGAAGTTATATATAGCACATTTTATCTTTTATAGCCAGTAAACAATAAGGTCCAGTCTAATTACCGCTCTTACGCCATATAAGGACTTCAGAATTAAGCGGGAAGTTGTGTACTAAGGTTATATTAGGTCCGTTACGGTAGTACAGAGCATTATTAATAGTTTGTTTGGCCCGTAATTTAACTATTTTGGCCATTACCTTCTATATTGTAGCTGCTCAATCTATAACGGATGGGGCAGGAGGGTCCAGTTTGCCCATCCTTAGGTAGGCTCCGTAAACTAAGAGGGTGGGTACTAGTCCGTTAGGGCCAGCGGTGTTATTAATAGCTTTTACAGCCATCTATAAAGCCAGTTCCTTTTTAATGTCCTTATACTCATCCGTAATAATCTAGTAAGCTCTCTATAGAGCTAGGTAAGCTTGCTTAATAAGCCTAACAGACCAGTACGCCTTAACTGGAACGGTTTTTATTAAAATAGCCATGGCCGTAGCATACTATTGGAATTCCTTGCTAATAAAGTTCCTTCTAGCGTTATAGGTAATATACTTAGGAGGTCTAAGGTATATGTTAATCTAGCAGGTCCGTAAAATATTCCAGGTATATTTTGTAGATATATTTTGTAACTAATAGGCGGCTTAATAACGGGTTGCCTTGTTAATTATATATAATACTAGGCTGCCGTTAATATACATAATGTCTATATACACTGAGTGATTAAAATTAAGATCCTTATAAAGGGTAAACTTAAATTAGCCTAGGGAATGTCTGTATTTCTGGTAAAAGGAGCAGTATTTGGTTAGGTAATTAATTGCCTTCTTATTAACATTGTTATGTCTAGAGCGTTTAAGGACTCTATATAGCTTTTTGGCTAACAGGTGGCCAAAACGGCGGTACAGGCAGTATATTTTAGTACTAGTAAGGTAGCACGGGTTGTAGTTAAAAGATTCCTAAATATAGGTCTGTAAAGTCTCTCCCCATATAAGGAACGGGTGTCCAAATTGTTATATAATTGGTAGGGTAATATGCTTACTTCCTAGGGCAGTTATAGAGCTAATTACGGTGTCTGTAACATTGTTATAGTAAACCTATAACCTATCCATGTCTGTAAGACAGAGTAGAAAAGGGGTGTCCGCTTTTACTATGTGGAAGTTAACTAGGCTAATTGGGGTCTTAACTGCAACTAATCTAATTAATATGGTTAAGCTAATACTGAATTGGACGTTTACAGCCCCAGTTTATATAGTATTGATGTCCGTATTGTTATTTACAGTGGTCTTATATGCAAGGTATTATCTATAACCTGTAGTAAACTTCTTAGAGGCACCTATATTAATTATAACGCCATAGAATTCTTTAGGGGTATAGCGTTCTGTGGTAATATATGCAAATAGGTCCTGTTCGCGGTCTATAACGTCTATAGCGGGTCTAATGGATGTACTTATAGGCTAGTTTTTAGGTGTAATTAAGTGTATAAAGGAGCGGTCAGCTAATACGGTTATAGTATTAAAGGCTTAGCTGTCCATAAAAGGTCTAAAAGTGGTTAGGAACGTCTCTAAGGTCTCCTATTCCTAAATATCTAAGTTAAAGTTAATTATAAGGGCTTCTATTAACTTATTAAGGGACTCCTCTACTTCCTTTTCTTCGTATTCTAAGATAAACTAGTTAATTTATTTATCAAATCTCTTCTTAGACCTATTACGTTCTTCCTAGATATGCCTTATAGACTAACATCCTTCCTTACCACACACAAAGCACTTTTAGCTAGTTTATCTGTAGAGGTATGCTTTTATACAGGAGTTGCTACGGGGGTTACGGGTAGAACTTAGTTGATGCAGGTACTGCTAGCGGTAGTGGCAGTCCGTAAAGTAGGCATCTAAGTTAGTTTATAGGTTCTATAGGTCCGTAATAAAGGCTTAAATACTACCTAGCGGGTTCAAGACTTTATATATTACAATAGAGGACCGTAAATTATTAATAAGGCCGGCTATGGTATCTACAGGCTTATAGTAGGCGTATTTATAGGGTTCTATTTCCTAGCAAGCCATAATAAGTTTATTATGCAGGAAGTTGTCCGTTCAAAGCTTAATATTAAGGCCGTGCTATAGGTACTAGAGGTCTTTAATAAGAATTTACAGGCACTATATAATTAATTTTTTGGTATTCTTGTTAATTATAGTCCATAACTTAATCGCATTCCATTAGGTAAGGATATTATACTTATATTCTAGTCCTTTAAAGTAGTTATATATAGCCTTACATAGCTTATTAAAGGGAACACCAAGGGGGTTACTTTTAAGGTTAGTATAGTAGTAGTTAAGGGCTAGGCCGCGCAGTATAGTAGAGTAGGCTTAGCTAAACTCCTGTTTAGGAATATTAGCCTTCTAACAGAGGTCCGTAAAGATAGTCAGTTTAAAGTTAAAGTTATCATTTTCACTGCTGTACTTAGATTTGTTAGTATAGAGCTTAGTCAGGTTAGCTAGCTCCTTACCATAGGTCTTACTTAGGTGGTTTATAGATCTATAACTTAAGTAATAGAAGGGGTTTAGTCAGTATTTTGGTTTGCGGGGGTATTACGGTCCATAGTTTAAGTACTAGGTGTGCTTTAGCCCGTAAGATTAATTCTAAAGCCACTTAGGTCTATAGGACGAATTTGGTTAAATAGGTTATTTATAAGGCCAGAGATCCTATTAAGTTTAAAAGAAGTAAAGAGTCCGTTAAATTTAATGTGATCTAAGACCTGCTCTTTAGTCCATTCTATTAGGTTTTCCTTATATAGTGTATTATATAAGGACCGTGCAATAGTGACTTATTTGTCTTTTTTAACCCATACACCATAGTTATAGAGGAGGGTTTATAGGTTATGGATGGTTATAAGGCTATAAGCCTTAAAGGTAGCTTCTATAAAGTCCGTAAAATCTTCCTTATACTGCTCCCACATGTCATTATTTGTAGGCTTAAAGTATCTATATTTAAGGATTTTGAATTAAATATAGTCGTTAATGTTGTTTGTAGACATAACGTCGACTCCTTATCTCTACTTCTTTTAACCTTTACTGATTTTCTTACTGATATCTGCCATACTGTGTAGTGTAGTATGTCTATATAAGCTGTAACGGGTGGTGGTAGCTTATAGCGGGTAGAGGAGGTCTTATAACAGTCCGTAATAGTTTAAGAGATCTTATAATAGTCTATAAAGGCGATTAATAGGTCCGTAATGGTTTGTAGGAGGGTAGGGGGTTTCGTAAAGGTCTATATTTGCGTTTATAAACTTCCGGTAAACTGTACTAAGACTTAAATAAGTATACAGAGTTGGTAATAGTCCGTAATCCCCAACTTCCGACCTTCTAGCAGGTTATACTAGGATTAAACGGGTGGTTACTATTATGTATCGCTCGGGGGATGTATTAAGTAATTGCTAATCTATGCGCGCTTACTGATCAATGTTTGTATTAATTTAATAATACAAGTAAGCTATATCCAGGGGCACGAAATACGTATAGTATTGTATGCTCTTTTGGATAGTGGTGACTGTCGATTCTATTAAGGTAGACTACGTGGTCTATATACTGACGCGCCTCCTCCCTGATTAGTCAGCATACAAGTGGTTGTAACAGTGCAAGTGTGGGTATTGAATGAGCAACTTAATTCTAAATCTATAGAAATCAAGTGAACTAAATACATGAAAGTAGACCCGGAACTCCGTAGTCTATGACTCAATATTTGACCGTATCCGAGACATACGAGGGTGGCGTCGATTGTGTCTCGGAGCCTCTTAGGCGACGGTCTCGTGTCTCAGCGTAGTGCTGGTGAACTGTTACAGTGGTTGGTGCACCAAACGCGTAAATACGCGTTCGTACACCAGGTGCTGTAATTATACAATATCCTATATTTCTAGATATAGAACTTAATAAAAATAAATTAGAAGTTAATAAATAGGAAATAGAAATTGATAAACTAATAGAATACAAATATAAAAATAATATATAGATAGTAGATGTAATAAAGGCAATCTAAACTAGAAAATAATAGTATAAGAATATTACACTCGCTAAATGCAAAATTTAAAATAATTAATTATACTATTAATAGAAGATAGTAGTTCCAAATTCTAAACCCTTATAATTTAAGATACTTAAATTTGTATATAACTCCCCTGTGGTAGAACATCCTGGCTATATAAAAACTTATAAGATTATTTAATAAGTATATTACTGGCCTATAATGTACGACTATATACAAAAATATATTTAAGTATATAGGATGTGCGTGCGTAGAAAGACCTCCTATATAAAAAAGTAAAGAGTACTTTAATCGCTACCAATTCCAATGCAAAGATAGCGTGATATCTTAATTAACTTTATAGTTAACTTGCCTAGTAGTAACAGATTTATAAATATTATAGTAGTAGTTAACCGTCTTACAAAAATGCGATATATAATCCCTATAGACTTAATTAATGTAATATTAGTAGCTAAATATTTTGTTAAGCATGTCTTTAAGCTACACAGACTTCCTAACTTAATAATATCTAACTATAGCAGCCAGTTTATTTTAGACTTCTAGTAAGCTCTATATAAACAATTAAGTATTTAAACACAACTCTTAACTGTATTTTATTTGGAGATAGATAGTTAAACTAAAATTGTAAATGTGATTATAGAATAATACTTATAAATATACTGCTCCTACCTATAAGATAACTAGGAAAAATGGCTGCCTTTAGTTAAATTTACTGTAAATAATATAATAAATATATTAATAGGCGTAACGCTATTTTATGCAACCTACAAATAAGACCCTTAACTTGGATTTAAACTATAACCTAAAATTAATATAATAAGACCCACAATTAAACAGATCTAGTTAATTAATGCGTATAACTTTGCTAATTAAATAAAGTAGTTAACAGAACTATTATAAAGTAAATTAATATATGCTTAAATAGTATAAGAATGGCATGTAAATAAAGGACGAGCTCCCGTATAGGACTTTAAGAAAGGTAATATAGTTTACCTAAATATATAAAACCTACGGACTTAATAGCCCTTAAAGAAACTTAATTAGAAGTATACGGGCCTATACTAAATTAAGAAGAAACTAAGCCTATACGCCTATAAGCTTAAACTGCTAACTAAGATAAAAATACACCTAATGTTTTATATAAGCTTGTTACAACCTTTAAAAGATAATTCTATAACTTATAAAATCCTGCTACTACCTCCTATAATTATTAACAATAGTAATAGTTCCTACTTTATTAACTTAATTAATAATATATAATGGAAAATATAATCTAAACAATTTAAACTTTTTATTAAGTAGGAAGGATATAAAATATAAACCTGGGAAACCTATAATTAGATTAAGGCTAACGCGCCTTCCTTAGTAAAAGAATTCTATAAAGACCATTCTCCGCGGCCTGCTCTAGCTAGATGGATATAATATAAAGGTAAACAATTGCCACCTAATATAAATACATGAAATATAATAGCAGGAAACTTAAAATTAAAAAGAACTTAAAATGTACCATAACGCTTATAACGCGATTATATAATATATAATAAGTTATAAGTTGTTAGTCACATAGGGTGACTCACCAATAACGACTACTTGAGTAGGTTACAGTGATGTTGGTTAATAAAGCTTATTTATTGAAATGAGGGAGGGCGAGGAGCGTAAGGCTCCTCCCTACGCTAGTGCCGCGGCGGCACGTGATAATACGTAACAACCACTTGCCTTATTCCCAACACTGGCAACTCTTCTTTTGTGGTTGTTGTCTATATATATATATCGCTTAGCTAGTAGAACAAATACCAATCCTCCTTACTTACTATTGCCGTTATAATATAAGTCTCGCTGTCCTAAAGTTTGCCTTTTAGCACGTGGTGCTTTTTGCTTAGGTGGGCGTTGTGTTAGGGCTACTAAGGCGCTAGTAGTAAGCAAGCTAATGGCGATTTTCTATACCGGGTATAGAAAATCCTAATTGGCTAGTTGAAATTAGGGTCTATAGAGTATTATATTCTTACTTCCTTTTAACCTAACCTTTAACCCATATATATAGAGTATTTGTATTAACGAATATTTCTAGAGCCTTGTTTAGGTTTGCCTTTATTATTATATCTGCTGGGTTGTCTTGGCCATTAATCTATTAAATCTTAAAGAGTTCTTGCCGTTTATAGAATTGCCGAAGTGCTATAATATTGATTATAAGGCGCTTCTCCTTTATGGTACCAAGCTTAACTAAACACTTATAAAGGGAGTATAAGTCGGTACATACGACTATAGGGATAATAGGAAGTCCGAGTTAATCTATAATTATCTTTAGGGTAGTTCTAATTGCAATTGCTATATTAACTCCGCCAACCATTCTATATATCTCTGACGCTAGAACGCTTTAAGTAACGCACTTACTCTTAGTTAAGCTTTAATAGATAAGATTGCTGTGGATTATAAAGTTATTCTCTCTGGTAGATTTATTTGCGATAATAATTTTATATCCTAGCTAGGAGCTAAAATCTTTGTTATTTACGAACAATCTATTAATAAATATAAAGAGCTTAGCGGTAGGAAGATTAATAGGCACATAGAGTAGTCCCTAATTAAAATGGTTTATTTACCAGGAGAGACGCTTATTTAGGGTAAGGATGTTATCCTTAGTTAGTTCCTAGTATTAGGCGGCAATAAAGAGATTAAATAAAGCCTTAGGTTAATAGATAGAAGCAATATAAGCTCTATAAGCGCGTTACTCCACGTATTCTTATTTTAAAGAGTTAACGTTAATAACGTTAATCTTCTTACCTTAACCCTTCTGGCGCAAAGTAATAGAATTCTTGTTTAGGGAGAGGATGTATTTATTAAAAAGTAATAGTGTTGTTAAATTAAGCTTTTCCTTTAGCTTTGCTATAAGATTTGCCTTTACTAGCTTATCTTCTTTAAGAGCTAAAAATTGGTTGTTTCCTAAGATAATTGTATTATTAGTTTATATGCCGACGATTCCGAATAGGGTTCCCATGGTTATAATAAAGAAGCATAGATTAAATATAGAAGTAGTTATTAAAAGTTTCTCTTTATAGTGCTTGCTATAGGTAGCCCACTAATAAGTTCCTGCCTCTGCAATTCCATATAATGGCTTAAGCACAACCATAATCGTATCTTTGGGATATTAGTGGCAAATTTGCTCTAGAAGGTATGCTAATATTAAGCGCTAAAGGTGCGTCTCTAATTGGGTGTAGGCCTAAATAATATCTTATAGATAGACCGCTATTTTATTCTTTATTAAGGAGGGAGCTAGCGTAATAATAACTTGCTAACTAGCTTATTAAATTATAGAAGATTGCGTAAGAATTACCTCCTTACTATTATTGTTGTAACCTTAAATAACAAGCCTTAATTTCTTAAATGGGGTATTAGTAGCTTTACCTTTAATCTTATTAACTATTCTTAACTTAAAGATGCGAACTTCGTTAAACTTAGTAGGGTTATACTTCTTAAATTTAAAGACTCCTCTTATAATAAGGCCATCGATCTCCTGCTTATTAGATACTTAGAAAGAAGCTCCTAGGATTATAATATAACCTTCCTTTTAGAGCTGTTTTGCGAGTTTAAAGTTAGCCTTCTCCTTAGCTGTTATAAAGGCCATTAATAGCTTAACTCTATTCTCAATAGCGGCAATAAATTGCTCTTTGAAATTAATAAGATATTAGTAATTTTATAATCCTTTTAGGTAACCTTTACCGCGTTATAGTTGCGGCGTATTTACTATAATTGTATTAGAATCATGGTCGCCTTTTAGAGCTTATTAATCATGGCTTTCCTCTAGAGCATCTTCTATAGCATCCTACAAAGGTTTAGAACTGTTATCTTTATAGTAAGGCTTAATAACAGTTAAATAGAATTAAGTGGGTCTATAAGGCATCTAAATAGTATAAGTTTAACTATTAATTGTAATAAGTTAATATAGGCCTAACTACTCTTCCTTTTTACGCTATACGCGTACTTTAGACTGGAGTGGCAGATTAAGCATAGTTAAGGTATTTAGGCCATTTCTTATTTCTAGTGCGTTGTTGACCTAACGTATAGCGTAGAGACGTTAGACCTCCTTTGTTACCTTATAAATAGCCTTAGCTTATTACATAACGGAGGGAGATAGTAGAGAATTATTAGTTATTTAAGGGTAGGCGCTAAAGACTAGTAGCATAGGTATAAGTCTATCTAGGCCAGTGGAATTGTTAACAGCTTTAATAGCCATTTATAAGGTAAGTTCTTTGCTAGCGTCCTCTAGTTCCAAAGAGATAATCTTATATACGTGGCGTAATAGTATATAATATTATTCTACTTTTCTAATGCTATTATATGCCTTAATAGGGACTTCCTTAACCTTAATTGCCATTGCCTTTATCTATTATTAAAACTCTATAGATAAAAAGTTCTTTTCTACATTATAGATGATTTAATTAGGGGGTCCTAGGTAGACATTAATCTAGTATAATTAAAGGGTATCCTATGCGTTTCTAGCTAATATATCCTTTAAGAAGCGTGCGGCTTGGAAGGAGGTTAAGAAGTTAATAACTTGGAGTACTAGCTTACCGCTAAGATATATAATATTAACGATGATATAGAAGTTAAAGTTATAGTTATCTTTAAGGGTGAACTTAAATCGGCTAGGGGACTTCTGGTTTATTTGGCAGTAATAGTAGTACTTTATAAGATACTTAATTGCCTTAACCTTGACTTTATAGCCTGCTTGCTGAAGAACCCTAAGTAATTGGTAAACGGATGGGTGGCCAAAATAATAGTGTAGTTGACGTAACTCTGACTTAGTTAAATGGCTCTAAGCAACACTCTTTTTTGGTTAATAAAGGAGCAACTAGGGGTAACCCTACTTGCGTATAATAGGCACCTGATTATCTCCCTAAATAAGTATATTCTTAAGGTTATTAAGCTTAACGCTTAATTTGTCTATATCTCTAATATAAAATAGGAACGGGGTGTTCGTGGGGATAATATAGAAAGTAATATACCCTAAGGGGGTTTGGACCCTAATTGTGCTAAGAGAGATTATAGTACCCTTACTAAAACAAATCGTGTGTTGGCCTGCTGTTGAATAGTTAATCTGGACAGAGCTATTAAGCTACTAAAGGGCTTGAACTTAAGGTTCTCCTACTATAGATACTCCTATAGCTCTAGTGTCTGGTATAATACCATAAAAGACGTTTGCTGAGTATCTATTATTAAAGGAGAATGTAAAACTCTTCTTTAGCTTATTAAAGATATCCAACTTCGTGATAGAGTGGAGCGTAGATTAATTATTTAGAACAGTAATAGTTTGTATACTATTTACCTTACCATACTTAGTAAAGTATTGGTTAGGAGAGTAGTCCTTAATTTCTATATTTATAAGGAGCTGTTCGGCCTTATTAACCTTACCCTTAAGATCTTCTACGCCTTTATATTAAACTAGGAAGCTTTAGAAGTAAGCTATAGTAACTTTATAATTTCCGACGTTTCTTATACTCTAGCGAAACTTATTATATGCCTCCTTTTATTTATTAAGAGAATGCCTAGTTAACTAGCAATTCAGTTTCTTACAAACGTAGCACTTCTTCTGGTAATTACTTTGGAATGAACCTCTATGAGGACCTCCACCTTTGCCTTGTAGTTGTTAATTGTACCCTCTGCTGTATTGCCTACCACGGCCACTATATGTTTGATTAGTCCAGTTGTAATTATATTGGTCGGGCGGGTTGATTAAAGTAGGTTAAAGTTGGGTGTTAAATTGCTATACTTCTTAAGAGCGTAGAGCGGTGCTAATAGAAGATCTTAATTAAGCATACACTCCTTTATAAGTATTTGCAGGATTAAAGAGAGTAAGGTTGCATTCTTTAACGCCTTGGCATATGCTAATAACTTAATCACGTAGGCTGAAATCCTCTTAATATAATTTGGATAAACCACGCTAAATTATCTAAAGTTAATTAAAGAGCTTTTAAAGATAATTAAGCCGAGGGACACCTGGGTTTATAGTAATAATCCTTAGGAAGATAGTCTCTCTCCATTCTAATATATACTGCTGCTTATTTTCTTTTGTTTTAAAGTGGTATCTTAACTTATATATTATGCGGTTGAAATTGTATCCTTTTCCTACTAAATGATTATAATAGAAGGTACTAGCTTGGCCCTTAAGCATAACAGAATAGGCGTTGTGGTATTTATTAGACTCTATTCCTACCTTCTAGCAATAGTTGTAGAAGATGCGTAGTTTTGAATTAAGGATATTATATAATTCCCTACTAAACTTCTTCTCCTGATCCGAATAGAGCTTCGCAAGCTCTGTAAGCAATTTTAAACTGCCTCCGATTTAAGATTAAGATAGAGGAAGTAGGAGTTGCATTATAGGCTGCAGTAGGGATGTAGGTCTAGTTGGTAGGGTCTAAAGGCTATTAAATCGCGAAGTAGGGGGATCTTATACTTACTAAAGGGCAGTAGTTAAAGTTGTGGGTTAAATTGGTTAATATAGGGGAGTTAAAGATGGAGGTAGAAGCGTCTCTAATAGTATATTGCTTGGGTTCTATTATGAATTGAGCTTCCTTATAGTGTGTAGTTGGTGCTTAATCTCTTATAGAGTCCATTTATGCTCTTCTTTTATGTTAATAACTTGCTCCTAAATGTTATCTCTAATAGCACCCCTATCCATAGGTACGAATACTCCATTCTCCCATAGGAAGTTATAGAAGTCTTATACAATATCCTTATTTGCAGGAGCCTATGTTTTCTTTATCCATCTAACAAAGTCCTCCTTTATACAGTACTATAGCATGGTGTTATTGTATTTGCTGTCTTTATAGTATGCTATATGGTGTAATAAGAATCCATTTAAGTCTTGTTGATTAATATCTTTAGGATTAATTATGGCGGTTTTCTATATCTCTAGGTTAATATCGTCCTTGTACTTCTTTGGGTAGGTTAACGCCATAATAGCTATTATTAAAGATTATTTAACGCGTTTTAATAAAAATTAAGGGAAATAAAGATTGTTTAATATGTAGTTAGGTAGTAATCGTAATCCTGCGGTCTACGAAGGTACACTGAAGGTATTAAGATGGTTGTTTTAACGCGTTTTGGACGTTGACTTAGGACCCTAGGTTTAGTAATACTTCTAACCTAAAGTACTTAATTAAATCTTCGTAAACGTAGTTGTTCTGCGTAATAGACGCAACTTGGTATCTCCTAGTACTTAGTGACACTTCTATTACTAGTTTTCCGCAAGTCTAAGGTAGCATAGTATCGCTAGGATCCATTCTATATAAGCGCATATGGCACCCCTATATAAGACTATCTCTTCTGTTTAAAAACCTAGCTGGTCTGTAGTTAACTGTGTATTCAACCACTAATTAGTGTTGGTTACATAGGGTGACTTACTAATAACGACTACTTGAGTAGGTTATAGTGATGTTGGTTAATAAAGCTTATTTATTGGAATGAGGGAGGGCAAGGAGCGTAAGGCTCCTCCCCACGCTAGTGCCGCGGCGGTACGTGATAATACGTAACGACCACTTGCCTCATTCCCGACATAAGTCTTAACTAAAATTAAATTATTTGGACCTTTAGTTAAAGGGGGGGGGGTACTATAACAGGACTAGCCCAGTTATAATAGAAATATCTTAGTAAAACACTTAACAGATAAATTCTAATGCTTTAATTAAATTCTGCTAAATTCTGCTAAGTTGATTAATTTTCACCAAATTCCGCTAACTTAATTAATTTCCACTAAATTCTACTAATATAATAGAATTTGGTTAAAACCTATTAAAATCCGCGTAGGCTTATACCCACGCGTCTGCTGCCAAGACCCTAAATATTTAGTTATAAGTTCCTATATTCCTTTCTCTTCTTTACACAACGTCTTGTTCTCTGCAAGAGCTATATACCCTTAGATTTAGATAGAATTTATATCATTCCTTTAAATTTTCCCTAAAGCTTCTTCGCGCCCTTATAGGATTATAATAGCGTTATAGCCCTCTTTATAAATCTCTATAAGGACTTCTATTTCTAATTAACCCCTAAGTCCCTCTACTTTTTCTATATTTAGTTATATTATAATTAAGTGCCCGGTTATTATCTTAAGGGGGGTAGGTTTCCTATACTATAGGAGTGCAGCTATGGCGGCCTAGGTGCGGTTCGCCGGTAAGGGGGAGTTTTATTTATTTTTAATTTTGCCTAGCTATTAGAGGATTTAGTTAAGGGTTTGCTAAAGGGGCGCCTAAGGTTTACTAGACTGGCGGAGCTATTCTACTAGCTGCGTTAGTTTATTATAGCTAATAGTTGCTCCTCCGTAATTCTAGATACTAGACACGTCTAATAGGCTTTATATTTTGTTGGATGCCTTCTTAATAGAGGTATTTCCGCTTTATAGTATAGTATTCGCCCGTCTTTATTATGGAGGGCTATTACTAGGCGTAGTTCTAATGGTTACGCGCAAGTACAAAGTACTGTTATTTAACGTGTGCCTTCCCTACGATGTATATATCTTAGGGGGATTCTCTAGGTGTTTTTTTAGCGTTCTTTTAGTTAGGTTTAGTCTTTTTAGGCTAGTGCAGCAAGAGCTCTAAGAGGTTTTAATTTAAGTAGTCTTATTATAGCTTATCTACTCTACTTTATACTATATATTATTATTAATATCCTTATAATTAACGACCTTTAAAACTTCCCATTTGTGTTCTTTTTATCCTCTATATATATCTACTTTATAGACTAGTGGCTTAATATCTCCGTATACCGGTTTTAGTATTATAATATACTATATAGAATAGATCTTTATTTTCTCTAATAAGTTAAGTCTATATATAACTTCCAAGATTTTTACCGTAATTTTAAATAGTCCTAGTTTAATATAGCCTAATTTCTTACTTAGTTATTAACATTTAAACTTTTTGTATATTAGCTATACTTTATCTCCCTCCTTAAGATCTGGTCCCTTAGATCTCTTAGTATTATAGTACTTTATTATTATTTTTTATACTAGTTTAGCTATACTATAGAGGTCTATATAAAGATTTATTAGATTCTTTATTTTTTCTTTAGCTATACTTGTCTTTTTTACTTAACGCTGTAATAATAATGTTCTTAGCTTATATTTATAATTTGCCTTAAATAGTAATATTCCGATTTCTTTTTATAGTGTTATATTATATATAAATTGTATAATTAACAACAACAATATCTAATTATTCTGTATATAATTGGTATAATACCTTAAATACTGCTCTAATGTCTAAATTAGTCTTTCTGTTTAACCATCTGTCTGTAGATAATATACAGTTAATATCACTGCACGAATCCCTTATTTTGCTAAAAATACCTCTTAAAATACTGCTATAAATCTTAGATCTCTACTTAATACAATTTTTATTAGTACTCCGTGCCTTATAAACACTTCTGTAATATAGATCCTAGCTATATTCTCCGCTAAGATTTCTTCTAGCCCTACTTAGTTAACTTATCTACTATTATAAGGATTACATCGTGCTATTATCCGGTAATAGGGTTCTTTAACTTTAGTAGCTTTAAAATAAAGTCCTATAATATAACCTCCTATAGTTTTCCTAGTATTTTAATAGGTTATAGCTATAAGGCTATTGCCTAAGTATACGGTAAGGAGTAGGTAAGCCAAGTATAAGTTATAGAAGAGTTAATAAAAGAGGACGATATAGTAAAGAGTAGGTATAGCAATACCCTTATATAGAGATAAACTAATAAGGAGGTGCTAAGGGCTAGCCGAAGGCTAGCCCTGGCAGCCCCTAAGAGCTCCTAGGTATACACCCAAGTAAGGGGTAAAAGATCCCTTATAATAGCCCTTTATACAGCATATACCTTATTAGTTTATTTCTCTAGTAATCTAAATATTCTTTTATAATTTTCTATACTATACCTTAAATTCTATTAATAATATACTCCTTTTAAAGTTATAATACCAGTTCTATAGCTTTGTTATACCCTTAGGTTATTTCCTTATAAAATTCTTTAATAAATTCTTCTGTAATATTTTTTAGTATATATATAGCTTTTTAATGCCTATATTAATCTAAGTTTAAATCTTTATTCTATGCTTCTTAAATTCTTTAAGATTATATAATCTCTAGTACTTTATAGATCTATTCCTCTTAAATTACCATAATCTTCAGGTAATTATTATTATTATTATTCATTGCTTAACGTCCGATTCGGATCCCTATTGGGCCCACGCGGACTACTCCTTATTTACATATAGGGAGAAAACTCTATTTGAGAAAACCCCGTGATCCATCTCCCCGCCTTTTAGGACTCGCCTACTTAGCGCCTACGAGTCACCGGTAGTACTCTTCTACCTTACTTTTTAACCTCCTTAGGAACCACTGCTGCCGTAACAAGCCTATAGACGCGCTAGTATCGCAAACTTTACTCTACTACTGTAGAGTTATTAGGGGGCGCCTATAACTCGCCCCTTTGCCCTCTGTTACTATTTCCTTTGCAACCCAGAACTGGTCTAGTACGTTTTAGCTAATAAGCCACTAGGTGACTGCTTTAAGGCCTTTTTATATTAAGAGTAGTGTAGTATAGTTCTCTATGCTAGCTACTAAGAGTATTGCTTCTCGGTTGGTGCGTAGGGGGCATAATAGTATTACGTATTTTAGTGTCTGTCTTAGCCAGCCACATTTGCATTTTGGGCTACCTACTAGGACACCTACTTAGTAGAGCCAATCTTTTAGTCCTATTATTCCTGTTCTTAAAAGTGTTGCCATTATATTTTCTGCCTTTGTTAGGCCTTTTTAGAGCCCTTAAGTGTTTACCCCCTATAGCGTTAACTATGCTACGGCTTAGGTTCCTCTTGCCTAAGTTA
>Ga0307507_10006270_pt1 | contig 18432 bp, 15 predicted proteins | sample 7_EM_MG_FD_207223 | JGI IMG/M metagenome (GOLD analysis project Ga0307507, IMG submission 207223) | Populus trichocarpa ectomycorrhiza microbial communities from riparian zone in the Pacific Northwest, United States - 7_EM | ecosystem: Host-associated > Plants > Roots > Unclassified | place... | reverse complement strand
ACTTAGCTATCGCAACAGATATTGGGCCAAGAGGAGTGATCGTTAGAAGAATATCGGTTACCTGCTGCAAGTATCACCCAGAGAGGAGAGCATTGTAACATTCACGCAACCATCTAAGTTCTTTCATATACTATACTTTCAATACCAAGATCTTTATCTATCATACTTCTGGGAACCGAGACACGACTGTGTCATATGAGCCTAGCGATCGACGTTGCTAGATAGGAGTCAACGGACTTAGCTATCGCAACAGCTATTGGGCTAAGAAGAAGTGATCGTTAGGAAACTATCAGTTACCTGCTGCAAGTATCCCCCGGAGAGGAGAGGATTGTAACAATAAGTATGTAATATTTATCAATATTGAGCTTATCTGCGATAATATATAAATCTTAGTACACTACTAGCACTATGAGTATCTACTAAGCACTTTTCCTAATTAGATTATACTATTATTATTATAATCAAGAGGCTTGAAATTATATCACGTTCAACTTGATCTTGGATAGGCAAGTCTCATAAAACTTTCCTACAGCTACTAGGAAAGAGTTAGAAGTAGAAGGGGTGGAAGACTCACTCAATGGAAATTGTGAAGTTTGAACTTACTTTTACAGAATTAAATGCGAGAGCTACACTTTGAAAGAAAATTAACAAAATGAAGAAAATATTACCCTTAATGAAGGAACAACAAGTAAGAGTCTGGGTACTAAATGAAGATTGAAAAGAAAGTTATAACTTCAAGTTAATTTCCAAGTGGTAAGAACTATGGCAGTAGTTATCTTCAAGACTGTCTATCAAAGAACTACTTTTAGCTAACCAAGATCTAGGAGTTTGGTTTGGATAGTACATGTCTATGGAAGAAGTTTAAGAACTTTGATTGCCAAAGTGTGGAGCAAGTAGGGTCATTTGTGAAAGTATTACAATTTCTCTGACTATAATTATTTTAACATATAAGAGTTACTTGAATTGTCAATACAAATAATAACCAAAGGTAATAAGTGCTTGCAATAAGACAGCTCATGAGACGAAAGGAGATGATAGTATTGCAGTTCATTATCAATATAGCAAGAGCTTGCAGAAGATTTTGAAAAGGGAGTCAAAGTTTCTGTAGAAAATTTCCCTGTATAACTGATATACTACAAGTTCTAAACTAAGGGATTACTCTATTTTCTAATAATAATCCTTCAAGTTCTCTCACCTAAATATCATTATTGTAGATTGCTGCTACTACTTTATATCATTTTAGCAATCTGTTGTTCTTCATACTAATTCTTTCCTTATTGGACTACAGTCACTCGGCAGAAGTGTTCTTAAAATGTGTCTCAGGTGACTAAGCTACTAGCACGAGTCTTGCCAAAATGATAGCTAGCAACAAAGGTGATCGTGAAGCTGACCTTGAATATTAGCAAAAAAGTATGTCGCGCCAGATGCGCAGCTGTTACGTTAGGATACCAGGCATGGAATATTAACGCCCATGACGCCAGTAACGTTCTATAGCTGGTTGCCACACTTGCTTGCACCAGGTGCGTCGGGAGAGCACGTTGCCATACACAGTTAGCTCTGGACGCTACTAGTGAGAACACCTTCCCCCTAGTGCCTCCAGACACAGCTAACAACATCGTATCCTCTGATTTACCACTTATTCACTTCCCATCCAGACTTCTCGATACCTTTCCCGCCAGCTCTCATACCTTAAATGGGGGTACCCTTGGCACAAATGATTGGGTAGTGAGAAAGCTACCCAGCTGTACTCTAATCTTAATATTGCGCTAACCAGCATGCGAGTGAGCGACACAGAGTTCTAGTTTCAGAACTTGATCTTTCAGAGAGCGAAAATGCCAGCACACTCCAGTTTGAAAGTGAGTGATAGCTATGACATTCTCTAGCACACTGCATTATTGTGGTTTCTCGGCACTTAGCCTTTGATGCGACGTGACTCAACACTTTCCCCTCATCGCTCCCTATCGTAACCACCAGGCCTACCCTGAAGGTTCCACCACACCTCCAAGAGCGATTCTGAATCTAACAACTGCATCATGCTGGGCTCGATGACAGCTACACAGCGGTATAGGTTAGGTCCCTGTGGCATTAAAACTCATGAAGTCAGTCTCTTCTATGAAGGTACCAAGCTGGCCAAAATTTACTCGATGGCAGATTGCTCCACAACCACCTGACAGATTCCAATTCTGTTTGCCGGATGTTATTGGGCTTGATGCCAGCTACACAACAGTATAAGGGATGTCCTCATGGTATCAAAGCTCACGATTTCGCTGACATCTGTGGAGGGGGTCTTAGGTTGCATGCTGGCGGAATTTGACTCGATTGCAGATTGCTCCACAACTGCTTGACGGATTCCAATTTGGTTTGCGGGATGTTGTTGAGCTCGACACTAGCTAGGCAATGGTATATGAGACGTTCCTGTGGCATCAAAACTCAGGATTTCACTGACTTCTCTGGAGGGGGTGTTAGGTAGTATGCTGGCTGAATTTCACTCAATTGCAAATTACTCCACAACCGCTTGACGGATTCCAATTCTGTTTCCGGGAGGTTGCTGGGCATGACGCCAGCTACACGCCAGTATAAGGCCTATTCCTACGCGGTCAATAACCATGAAGTTACCACTCTCACCAAGAGAGATACCCTGAGAGATACCCAGAGAGATACCCTGAGGGATACCCAGAGGAGCCATGGAGAAGTCATGTGTGAGGTGCCGCCTGTATTTACTAGAATTAGAAATTCAGTAGAAGACTATTTACATAGACTATTTGAGCGTAAAATATATTGTAACCTAGGTCAGAAAGCAAAGAGAGGACCCTGACCCTGATTCCAGAGTGAATCCTGAATATTAGGTTGCATGTTAGGATGTGCCGGGCAAAAAATGGTGGTACCTGGCGACATCTAGAAGATATAGTGTTGCGCCAGGTGACGCCCTGAAGATATGGTGTTGTGCAAGTTGCGCCCAGTGATAGTTAGTGTAGGTGGTTGCGTCCTGATTTGCGGTTGACGTTATGTGTGCTAGGTGTGCCAGATGCAGTGGGCGTCCCCGGTGCCAAGGATTGTTTTTGCTGATGAAAGTAATCGTGACCGTTCCTCCTATTGTGACCAGCTGATGTAATTAATCAATTTCTGCGATCTCTTTTTTGTTTTTATTTTTACCAATGGTGAAGCGATCCGGAAATCCCCAGTATGCGGCAAAAAAACCCATCTCCACCTAAGACCTTCCGAAGAGAAATGAACCTACACCCAAAGGACAAGGATAGGGGGATATCGCTTATTGTTTGAGGGCACTTTGGGGGTAAGAGAAAGGGTACCTTATTCCCAATTACTCAAAATATCAACAAGAACTGGTATATCAGGCTCTTGAGAGGACATCTTTTCCCTGTTATTCATTAAATGATTTCTTTTAGTATATAAGATATTCTGTTTCAGCAAGACAATGCCCCTGTTCACGAGGCTTATAGTGTAATGGATTGGCTGGAGAGAAACAGTATTGAAGTTGTGGAACACTCCCCTTATTCCCCTGATTTAAATCCTATTGAGCATATATGGGTTGAGCTTTAAAAGCGATACTAGCAGTCCCCAAGAATTGGAGATACACTAGGAGGAAAAGAGGCTATAAGGAGAAGGTTTGCATATGTATTACCCTTGGTTTGGGAGACAATTCCTGAGGAGTTTTTTGAGAAGTTGTGGAAAGCCATACCTGATAGTGTAGTTGCAGTATTTGAGACAAGGGGAAGATATACAAGGTATTAGCTAGTTCTACTTATTACTTTGTTACTCTAAAATATACAAAGAAGACCATTGATCATTGACTGTTGATTCTTGAGAGTTGGTTGTTGAGTTGATTGTGCACCCAAGCATGCACGCGTACAGGTGCCTGTTGTCAACCCCACCATGCCCCGCCCTTGGCGCAACCGCAATTAAACTTTGTCTCTGATTACAAACACTTCTGCCGAGTGACTGTAGCATTTCAATTCATTTACTCCAATGAATGGCAATGTAGTATGAATGGTAGTGGATCTACTATAGTTTGACTATTATGATACTACTGGTAGTATTGATGACTCAGGAAAGCTATAAGTAATGGTTGAATATGGCCAAGGGGATGGGAGGGTGCTATCTTCCATTAGGTAGATAGAGGTGTGAGTAGAACAATTTAATCTTGACTTTTGAGAAACTCGCAACATTCTGACAATTTGCAGCTCTGCAAGCTTCTTACACAAGTTCTAGTTTGTGTAAAGGAACATATTGAGAAACCTCAAGCTAAAATTATTGTTCTATGAGCAGAAAGCCTATAAATATTACTACAGGATTAGACTAAACTAAGACTCTTATAAATTACACAGCTGAGGATTTATCTATCAATATAGAATCATACTATAAGATCTTTGGTCTGAATAATTGTTAAATCTAATATGTATATGCTTATGAACTATGTGCACATCCGATAGATAAAGGTGTAAAATGGTAAGCATGCCGAGCAGCTTCAAGAATTCCAATAATATAATAATAAGCACACTGAGGAAAATAAGTGAAATGAGATAGATGCTTATAGTAGTCAAAATGCTCTTGTAGTGGATAGAAAATAGCTATTCTATCGGGAGTTTTATTGTAAATGCAGAGCAGGAATTATTAATCATAATACCCTTTTATTATTATTAAAATGAGAAAACAAATATAATACTGAGTACCACAAATGTAACTCAGCCATAATCTGAGTCAAAAACATGTATTCAGGCCTTATGAGATTCTATTAAAGTAAAAAGAGAGGCCTGGTATTACAAAATTCCTTCACCTATCATCAAATTTCAAAGAAAATACAAATTACCAATTACTTAAGAGAATTACTTCAGAAACTTACATAGGAATTAATCATAATTATTAAAAACGTATAACACATATATCTTCTAGTGATAATAATACAAGATAATCTTACTATACTTTCATTTAGAAATAGTATTGTATATCTGTTTTTAATATACATAGATGAGATATACAAAAACAACACAACTTACTTACTCAATTTCAATAATAAGCAATCTAATAATACAAAATTGTTCTAATTTACTTTCTTCTCCTTAAGCAATAATTCTATATACTATGATACTATTCTTCCCAGTTACTTAATTTTATTTCCTCTCTTCTCCTTTCAAAAATACTCTTCCATATCAAAACTACTATCTAACAGTAAATGCAGTTCCTATATTTAATAGAACAAGTTTCCATTCCAGTAGGACTTATAATCAAAATCTGTCCAAAACTGGACATATATAAGAGTGTCAAATCATATTGATCATATGTGAAAGCTCCTCAAAAATAAAGCAACAAGAAAGGCCAACTCAGAAGAATACATATATGAAGAGAAAAATGCTTCAATTACCAACTAGTTACCCATAATACCTATTGGCAGCTATCTTCCTTAGTTTTGCAGTGATGGTACTCTTACAATTTTAACCACTGTATTAGGTAATGCAAGTAAAGAATAATCTTCATTCATTGTCAATTGACATACTTATAGAATATTCTCTCATGATGTTCTTGCTATCCATAATTCATTCTTTGTTCTTAGAAGCAGTGCTTTTGACTTGTGTACTAAAATATCATTTGTTAAACTTGTAGTCACATTCAAAGTACTTTATGATTCAGCTACAAATCATGCAACTTGAATTACTAAGATTCAAATGGAAGAAAATGTGAATAATGATACAATATACTAAGAAATAACAAGACAGTAGGTCTATTACAAGATTGAAATTATAAGAGAAGCTAACTAGAGAAATTGAGAAAAGAGAAAAGATTGGACAAAGCTGTTTTCTTAGTGCTAGTGTACAAGATTATAAACTGGTATATTTATTAATACTATAATTTAAAAAAGTTTAAATTTGAATAAATAAATACAAATCTCTCAAGCTGGTATTGAAGGCTGAACTATATGGTAAAACTTAGAAGCACATTAAATTTAATACTTATTGAGCTATCATTTGATAGTACTTTGATATTTAGACAGCAATACAGCTCTTGAGGTTTTGAAAGGCCTATTCTAGTAATAGAGTACCTCTCTATAAGACAAATAATATGGTACAAGGGAGAAATTATTTCTTCAATATAATAGTCTTAGTACATATTATAGTATACTAAATGTATTTCCACTAAGAACTAGGACTGTGGTAGTAAAATAGAGGTATTTTATTACCACAGGTAGTACTTTTTTTTGTGCGAGTACTAATCACTAAACTTGCTGGTTTTAATAGGAGTAAAATATGTATATTTTTGCAATTGACTCTAAGAATTATACATTAGTATATAGTACTAATCATAATGAAAAAGCATTTCATTTCATGATATTCCATTATAGAGGACTATATCTACTTCCACTTTACTAGAGTTTTCTGTCAAAAAGTCCAAAAATACTAGTTCTTAGGATAACTAATATGCTTTGCTCTCTCCTTCAAGGATTTTATATTATAATAATATTATCATATATTTTATTGTATGTACCCGTTTTCCTGTTATATTTTACAATATCACAAGTTTCCTTAGTATTATACTCTTTCAATATCAGACCTTCAAGTTATTTTCTTTTTTTCACAAGATAATCAAAACTTGAAAAGTATTTGCTATTTTCTATTTAATTCAGTTTCTCTTTAAAGTTAGTCTACCAGTGCTTTACCTAGCAGGGAATGTCCTGTTTTGTATTATCTCAGAAAAAAAAAATATAAAACAAAGAGAGGCATGCTAAGTAGGGCCTTTTTTTATTTTGGAGGATCTTTTTTTTTTCATAAGAGGTCATGGAGAGTGAGCTCCAGTATTTATTGCAATATTATTATTTTCGGATATTACGTACCGTAGAAACTTCAATAATCAATCCAGATATATGCAATATCATTAAGGTTGCCTCCTCTCGCAAGGTCTAGTATTTTTCGACCTCTTACATCCCTCAGTCGGCTGAGCAGCTCACCTTTCGCCCCTTTTCCCGAGTAGGGAATTTTCGACAATATACCGGTCCAGTAGCACATAGGCCCGTTATTAGGGCTCCTACGGTAGGGTTTGGATTTCTGGATTGGAGGATTGGAGGATGAGTATTCGCTATTGTGGTGCAATATTGGTATATCCAGACATTGTGAAAGGTTACAGCATGTGGAAAGAGGGTTTCGGAGTCTCTTTTCTCCTTCTTTCTTTGGAGTACCGGTACCGGTGGATTGTGTCCGGGTTTTATTTAGGATATAGATAGACGGGTGGATGGGCGGATGGGTGAATGAATGGCTAAGCTAAGCTAAGCTAAGCCACTCCGATGACCGTACTGTATCATACAAATATCATAGCAATACTGTAGCTCCTGTCGTTCCCATCAAGAAGGTGGAATTATATTCCCCTATTAATTTTAGCTATGTTGTGACAGGTACAGCCCCGTTCTCAAAGTCTTCGCGGAGGGAAAGGTACCACCGGAATGTGCAGGCGGCAGCAAAAAGCACGATACTAGCACAAGATTTTGTCCGGATTCAACAATAACGTCCTCATTGCTAGTCCTTGTTGCTAGTAGAGATCTACTCCATGCGGAATGCAGGTAACCCTTGTAGCTATAATACCACTTGATGTGGTCGCCCTGTGCCTTAATCTCATCTGCCAACCACTCCGGCACACTGCCTGTAAGTCCAGTTAATGCTTGTTACCCCACATAAGGTAATTTTAACAGCACATGTTTGGCAGAGCTTTGTCCTGGTACCTTTGTTGCCGTCAAGACATTGCCACGCTACCTCTCTTTCCGAGGAGGCTTTGCGAACGGGCGCAGTTATAGTTATCACCACTTAAACTTCATATTTTCAATTCTAGATTATTATCACCATTATCTATGCTATAGCACTGCGCAGTACCAGCTCGAAAACCACTATACCGTCAACATTCGAGGAGTTCAGTTCATTTCAGCCACTCACCCCCATCTATCAAGCCAAGCTACAAACCCGACCCCAAATCAAGCTCCCCAGCCAGGGGCTCGAGGATAGTATTCGAAGGCCTAAAACAAACACTCATTGGTTTCTTTTTTTCAACCCAGTAAATGAATACTGAAAATAAAATATAAAAGGGGAGGACAAGAATGTGGAAATTCCGCCCTGCAATACAATATCTATCAGCTGGTACAGTACAGTACAGCCGCTGTACAACTACCACTATCTCACGGGCGGTGTGCAACTATAAAATCCGCTGCGGTACTTGCACTAGGCAGGGGTAGGTAAATACGCCAAGCCAGATGCGGAATGGACTAGATCTCGCGATCCATTGAGGGCTCAGCAGATCGGCCAGAGGCTCTTGTCAGTCTTGGCCTGAAAACAGTTTCCAATTCTGCTACTGAGAGCAGCCAGTCTATTTACTTGGTTTGGCGGGTTTGCAATTAAGGAACTTTTTATCATACGGCTTTACACCGCTCAAGGGACTGCTACCCGCAACATAATATCATGGGTTAATAATGCTTCGTATTATTCTATTGCTGTTGCTGCCTCTGGTTGCAGCGGTAGCTACCGTACCGTAGTAACACAGCATAGACATGCAGGGTGTCATTTTCTTGTTTTCTTCTCTGGTTACACTCCACTTGCGCGTGTTGGGGGTAGTAGGTATTGGTGTGCAGCCTCACGGAGCCGGTACATTGCATCAAGCGGGGAAGGGGAGGCTGGTATGCTACTCTACATGTACTGTAGTGGCATGTATCATTCGAGAATCTAGCGTGAGAGTCCCCTTACTCGAATGTCTGACTCTGGGCTTAGTACGGGCCATGGGATACGCACAGACAATCTACTATTAACAACCTTTTTGATCCCGTGCTTGGATGCTTCATATCGTACGGGTATCATACAATACATGCATGTAGCACACGGACAAATTTCTCCAAGAACATCTGATGCGTGAGACTTCTGGATTGTGAAAGGGGGATTATTCATGGCCATTTGACTGAATGCTTAGTATGTTATTAAGATTTAGGGTTTTATAAAAGTAATTAGACTACCTCTGACTAACTACCACCATAAGGTTGCAGCAGAGAGATAAGTCCGATAATAATCAAGGCCTCCAAATGTATCTCCATCATAGACATCCCCCCCCCACCACTCCCCCTTCTCTTCCCTCCCTTCCCTTCCCTTCCACCAATAATCCTCAGAGCTAATATTTCCCATCACAAATATATTTTCTACAGTCCTTCCCTTCCGTGATGTCATCCGAATTTTTACCTGCAAACCCATTAGCCCCCTTCCAACCCATCCTTGAGAGTAGGTAAATGCTTACATTCGCCAGAATTATCAATGCACTCGTCATACGCCCTCGTGAACCCCGGGTCCTTGCATAGACAGGGCAAGTGATCGCCTATACGCTTCTCCATGTCGTGCTGTTTACCGCAGGTGGTTTTGTCCAGAGACTTGTACACGCAGGTGAGTGCACAGGCGGGAGGTCCGCGGGCAGAGGTAAGGAGGGGGAGGAGAAGGAGAAGGAGGGGAGTCGTTAGGGACGTGAAGCGCATGTTTTCGTTTGACGTTCGTGTGGCTATATGTATGTATTCGTGAAAGGGAGGGGGGGATATCAGGTACGAGAGAGGAGGGAGATGAACGGTACTAGCAATATCGTAACAAGTACTCGGGCAACTCGTCTAGCACAAGTATGAGAATTGGAATGAGAAGGGAGGGTGGGTTTACTTATACCCATCACCTCCTCCTCCTCTTCTCCTCGCTCGCTACAAATCGGGGGGCCCCAATCACCCGATTCCGACCCACTTATCCGCCCATACAAGCAACTAGTACTACCGGCGGCGTACATGGTAGCCAGAATCTCGGTTGCACACTGGCCCCAGGTTCCCTTTCTTTCCACTCTCGGCTTCCATCCAGCCAGCCAACTTTCCAAATATAGCTCACTACTCACCCGCACAAGTCCCATGCGAACACTACTCGAGTAATCACCTCCACAGCCAAAATTCCAACCCCACAACACAACACAGCGCACGTGTGGGTGTCCGCTCGAATCCGCTTTTGTGCTGCAGGAGTTACGTACAAGTTCCCGCAAAAAGTTATGGAACGGTTACTTGAGGTTGACCAGCCAAATGTATCATTGTCCGTTCTGGTTAATGGTTCCTACCCTTGTACGCTTTGTCTCACTTTCGCTTGTTTTAACAGCATTTGTTATGCTGTACGAGCATTTTGAGCGTGATACTACTGTTCGCAACACCGCAGAGTGCATTATGTGGAGTTGCTTGGGACGGTTAGGTTTGTCATTCCCATGAGTTACATACAATGCGGCATACAAGTCCTCGTCTGGGCAGACCCACTTTCGTCGGGGCCTTGGCAAAAGTAAAGTACCACGCGAGCAAGCGAGCAAGTCCCGCGTCTGGCAATTCATCCAGTAACCTGACGCCTTGACGCCAAGATTCAAGGATTCAAATCTAAATCAGACCATCTTGGCGCCAAGTCGCCCGGATATGGTATCATACTTTATGAGCTGTCGAGTGAGCAAGCAGTGGCTGGTCAGTCGGAAGCACAAATACAGTAGGCAAAAATCACTTGCACATGGGTCGATATTGCACCAGGACTTGTATTTCTCATCTCGATCGCCTGGATTAGAGTATCATGAAGCGGCAAAGCGCGGATGATAGTGCTATATTTCCGCCAGGCACAGTAGTACTGTACTCGAATAGAGTATTATCCTGGGTGGAGCACTCGTATGTCCAAGTGCCTTAAAATCTCTTGAAGTCCACCATCTCCGTTAGCTCAGGATTGGTTTAGTTTGGCAAGTTAGCAGAGTTGCGCACACTAGTTAATGAGTCAAGCACGTGCTGAAGGCTGATCTTTTACCGCGACAGGAAAACACGAACCTTTTTCAGCGGCCTGCCGGAGATGGTGAATTTCAAGAGTAAATAAGGAAGCAAGTTAGGAAGGAAGGAAGGAAGGAAGGAATGAACAGGATATATTAATCCGTATTAAAGTCTGAGTTGACTGGGGATTTGGAATCCTTGTATTGGGCAAAAAGCGAAATGAATCGGTGATCTGCTCAAGTAGTACTCGTATCTGATGACAAAATTGTAATGTGGTGGGTTCGGCTCGGGGCTCTCAGTCGTCCAGTCGGACGGTGTCGTCCTCGTCCTGGACGGGACGGCGCCAAGGTCGTCCGGACGACAAAAGACGAGGACTAGCGTTGTCCGACGGGCGTCGACGGCAGTCCGACGGGAGTCCGACTGCCACTACTACAGCAAGCCGCTCTAGCACTGCTCTTTTTTTTTCTATTTCCAGCCTTAACTTATTTGAGTACTAGTATTTGTCTCATTGGCCAATTTTGCGCGTCTGTTGCCCACAGCCGTCGACGGCCGTCCACCCCGGAGAAAACCTTTTAGATACCATGCGCTTGGCGGTAAACCCTTTCGGATAGTGATTTTCTCCGTAAGGATTCTTGGCATAAAAAACCGCTCGAAAAATACCACTTTTAAATGAGAGCAGACACAGAAAGCCTTTCTGAGTGTGGAAAAAAATATATATATATAAATATAACAATTGACTGCATTTATTTATCTTTTTTCACCTTATTTTTAAAAACTTTTCTTCACCATTTTATGATGCCCTTCGTCGTCCTCACGGACCTCACCCCGTCTTGGACGGATGGGACGACTGAGAATAGTGGAACTTCGGCTGTGGCAGAGAAAAGGTTGAATACACCGCTACTGTATCATGCTTGATAACTGGGAAGCCAAGAAATACATCAAGCGAAAAAAAAAAAAAAAAAAAAAAAGAGGAAAAAGGAAAAAGGAAAAAGGAAAATAAAAAAGAAAGAAAAGGAAAAAAAGGAACCCGATCCAATTGCCCCAACAAGAAGTAGAACCAGAAGATAATAAAAGTGAAGGGAAGAGAAGAGAAGAGAGGAGGCAAGATATTATACAAGGCCACACGAAACTCCCACCCCCTCAGATAAATTTCGTATAATATAAAGATAGTCCAGGAACAACCTTTTAATCAGTCCTTGACATGCATTTCCTCAAATTCGTCCAGTAACTCGTCTACCGCAATCTCCGGAAGATCGCTGTCATCACCGTCATCATCCTCGGCATCCTGCTCCATCCCGCTCCCCGGCGGTGCCCCTTCTTCCGTTACACCTTCCATCTCCACACCTTCCATCCTCTGTGTCTTAGGCGGATTCTTCCTCGTATTCTTATACAATGCCAATGAAGCTCTAAGTTCCGTATCTTCCTCAACGTCTCTAAGGAACATCTCATAGTCCCTCTCAGCACGCTCCTGGTCCTGCTTCCTTGGAAGCATATCTGACTCCTCACGAGCCATACGCCTAAGACGCCAGTTTCTGTTCTTGCTCTTCTTCTTCCGCGGATAACTCTTCTTTACAAGTATCACTTCTGGAATCTGGCTTGGTGCTGTGCGTTCCAGCTCTTCGTACTGCGGGTTGTTGAAGTTTGCGCCGCTGAGATGGTAACCGAGGACCGAATCGCCTGGATGCAGGATACCACCAAGGTGTGTGCGGACGAGGTAGCTTTGGGTGTTGGAAACCATGTCAGATGCCCTGGCGACCTGTGCATCTGCGAGGATGAAGCGGCCGTGGGTTGGGCCTGAGGGCTCAATGTCTAGGACTATGAATTCTACCAATTCGTGTACATCTGCGAGAGAGGAGAAGGGAGCACGCCAATAGACGGATGTTTGGACGTCGGTTACTTGCAAGGTGTTGGGATCCATTAGGTGGATGGAGTTTCCGATTCTGGTGCAGAGGAGGAGGGGACTGATTTCTCGCTTGTAAGCAACCTTCGGAACAGCTGGGGGAGAGGGGGGGTTACGAAATATTTCCCAGCGATCTTGCCATCTTGATCGGGATACACACTAGGTCGTCCTTGCAGATAGGGACCAGTTCAACGGAATAGGTAAACTTATAGGACTTAGTGCTAGTATGAATATCCGTCGAAATCAACTCAGAAGACTTCTTCGTTGTGACCGGGACAACCGCTCCCAGGAAATCCACCATCTTCGTGGCGTGATTCCTTTGCGAGTAATAGAAATCAAGCCCATCCTTAACCTCCCGAATGTTGATAGTATCCTTGTGAGCATTATGTTTCAAAATCAACTGCTCAAGGTACAAGAATGTCCTTTTATGCGGAACCTTCTGCCGGACCTGCACGCACGCCCTCCAAGTATTCGCTATAAAAGCACCGTCAACACTTATGCACCCACTACAAGCAAAGGCCACATACCAGTAAAGGATTTGGCACAATCTGGGCACTGATGGTACGCAACAACGTACTCAACCTCAAAGCTCTGCTGTAAAATCGTACTCTGGAACGCCTCCTGCTGTACCGTAATCTTGACTTTAATCCTCTTCGAATGGGGCTCCGTCCAGATAAAGCTAGCGTCTATAATCCTAACCTTCGCTAGGCCCCTCAGTTTCCGCAGGCACAACGCGAGCAGCTCTCTGCTCTCGGGCGCTGCGGAGACCCATTGACTGGGTGGCTGTAACCACCTATCGCACCCGCGGCAGAAGTGGATCGTGGCTTCGCGCTGGATCCCGTCGGAGATGTCGACATTGAGTTTTATGCAATCGTAGCACATTGCCACACCGGTTGAACCGTCGATTGGGGCACCGCATGTTGCGCAGAGGACTCTGATTTCTGCGTTAGCTTTTGGACTCAGAAGCGGGAGAGTGAGAGGGGGCGTACGTTGCTATGGGAATCTTCCCGGCGGAGATTGGGAGTTGGACTGTATCTAGATCCATTTTTCCTATTTTGTAGTAGTGGTCTAAGGTGGCCGTTGTGGTGTTGAGGAAACGGCGTTGCAAAAGAACAAAATTTAAATGGAGGGGCAGAAATTTTGAATTTCATTTTTCTTTGAAATCCAACCCCCGCCAATCTTATCTAATCAAGATAAGATTTCTAAGCAAGTCCCTGGCACTTGCCTTCATTCAATTCAGTCATAGCTTAGACTGTCAATGTCACTTGGCCCGAGCTCAGCTCGGTGGTTTGTCTCGTAGACGCACCAGACTTTACAACAAACAATTACCAACAATTTGAACACAAAATGGTATTTCTCGCCCATGCTATATTTGCCACTATATGGAAAACAGCTGACATATCACATCAATCGCAGCCCCCAAAGAAACGCTCTCGCGCAAGCAGAGCTTCAAAGCTAGTAGCGGAGCTAGATTTAACGCCCGAGGAGGAAGAGGAGGTCGCAGAGGTGTGGTCAATGTACGTTGATGAGGAGGCTTCGGAGGACGTTGGTGAGGAAGTGATTGCTACGAAGGACGTTAGGAGAGTCTTGATGTAAGCTTTGATCCTAGACACTGTACCTTATTCAAGACCGCGTAATAACTGGGCAAATACCGTAGTGGCATGGGATTCGAGTCTTCAAAAGAAGAAATGAACGAGATACTCGAAATTGTCGACCCGGATGACGAGGGCTGGGTCACCTATGAAAGGTTTCTACCGGTAGCGTCGTTGAAGTTAAAAGGTTTACCTCCTCCTGCCCCGTGTTAGGGAAGGCGCAGTGGGTGTTAACGATTGCCTATGATATAGATAGAGACGTCCACGAAGAAGCCGAGAAGGCATTTCAAATCTTTACCGCCGGCCAACCCGGTCCTATCACTATGGAGCATTTGAGGCGTGTTGCTGAGCGGCTCAAAGAAGACGTTACGGATGATCAGTTGAGAGAAATGCTCGCGGTTGCCTGCACAAAAGAGATCAGTAAAGGCGTGGACCTGTTGGTAACCCCCACTACGATCTTAAACCACCGCTAACCCTTTCCATAGGAATGATTTCCAAGCGGTAATGAAACGGGCTGGTGTTTTATGATAAGTTATGATATGAGTATGCTCGCGTCGGGAGCTATGTCGGGAAGATATATACTATACTGTACATAGTGCACCTAGGAACTAGAATCAACATTTGACGTCATTCTAAGTATTCGAGTATCTACTAAGTACTAAAATACACTTCCCTTGCGTATTTGCATTCCCAGCATACTTTCTAAACCGAGTGTCTACTACGTATAATAATTGGCTTAGCTCAAGGGGTATTTTAAGCCCAGAGACCCTTTCTGATGGCCGCATTTCTCCTAACTTCCTATACCCCACACCTCAAGACACACAATCGCCAGCACCATGCCCCTCAACTCGCCCGCCAGTTGCGCTCCCATACCAATCTCCACCACCACCTCTACCGTGGTACCCACCACCTCCACCAAGCACCTATCACCATTTCCGCAACTTCACTACTACACAGGCAAGTAAAACTTTCAACCGTGGTCCAGTCAGATATGCTAAATTATTAGTTTATAGAAGAGAAGAGTCAATGAACTCATAAGCAAACTCCTTCTCCTTCCAAAGCCCGAAGCTTTTAAGACTATATAATAGACTAAATGTCTTTTTTTTTCTTTTTCTTCTTTCAATCAAGCTGGCTTCCGGTGGTGGAGCCCTTTCTTGTCCCGCTACAATAGATCCGAATAAATAGAGCCCGCTCATTAATACCCCAGCACTAGTATTGAAAACAAGAAATTCCCTTACAGTGAAGTGATTTACTCAATTGTGTAAGATATCACATGGTATTAAGGAGGGTTCGCCCTAGTTTACCAGCTGCTGGATGATCCGAGGTATTCTTTTTTTCTGGGAAAAATAGGCAATCTTGGGGAGTTATAGTTTATCCGCATTATATCCATTCATCGCAATCAAGAGCTAAAAAGTGTCTATTTCGCTCTCAAATCTGGAAGTTTGGGGAAAAAACATCCCCTGTATGAAGTCTGGTAGATAGGTACTCCAAAGTCGGTAGGGAAAAAAAAGCCCATGCAATAATCTCCACTCTAACCCTCCCCTTCCCCCCAAACTGTAGCTCGTTCTCCCGATCGTATCTCATTAAAGTAAGGTATTATGACTGTGCCTGCGGCGATATTAAAACGACCGAGTCCCCTGCGATCCAATTCCAATCATCAGCCTTATCCTCCCTCCTCCGTACTTCAGAAAAGGGTAATGCAAACCTCGAACAAACAACATCTCCGACTGTTTTTTGATTGTCTATCCACCCCAACCTTATCAGCTTCTATTCCAAACTATCCATCACATCCTCACCGGCCTAACACAAACAAACCTTAACACTATCATCCTCCTCATCATCGCCGACGACATATATCGTCTCTTCAACATCTCCAAGGACAAGGTTGCAATGGGAGTCGTAAGCCTAGCCCCCATCCTCCTTTAGTACTTTGTATTGTATTGCACCTCCCCAAGCAGAAATAGTGGGAGTTCAAACATGTAACCTCCCCCTCAATTCCCGGTCTCCGCGTAGTTTGACGAATACCTGCTCGTCGAGGGATAAGCGGACAAGGTCAAGGGGCTCTTGAATCGGACTGGTATCGTCGGCGTCTGACATTCTTCGTGTTTTTTTTTGTTATTCTTTCCGTCGTAATTGGTAGAGGATTTGGGGAGTTGGAATTGGGGTTGGTGGGTGGAAATCAGTTCGTTCCGCTGATACGATAGGCAGTTCTTGTTAGCTGGGTTGCCTGCGGGTTGGGTTGTTGCCAAGAGGTGGCTGAAGGGAGGCCCTAACCCTAGGCCCTGTGGAGGCCGGATGTCACGAGAGCTGATTCGGTCAAGTGGGAAGATGGTTTTACCGGTACTGTTTTGAAGCCTTCGTGGCAATAGCTATTAATTCCAAGTGAAATTACTGGCATCTAACATAGGCGTATAATAGGAACTATATCTCCACCTTATGCGCATCATACATATACGACTCCTCTATACTCTTTGCGAAAAATATCAGATAAATCCACATAAAGAACTCCCTGACCATGTTCGCAAACCATCCGATGTCCTTGATACCCCCCCAATTCTTGTTCGCCTGGAGGTAAATCTTGTCCACCCTCGGTTTTCTAACCTCTTCGAACCGAGTAAATACCTTCTCCAGGTCGTCCAGCCCTTCTTTCTCGAAGACGCGAGAAAGAATGACTGCGTCTTCTAATGCAAGACTGAAGCCTTGACTCCCTCCATGAGGCGGCATCTATATTGTCCACTTAGTGACTTTTCCAAAAGTATAAGAGAAGAGATGAAAAAAGAAACACACCGCATGAGCAGCATCCCCAAGCAACACGCATCTTTTGGAATGCCAATTCCCGCCATGCTCCAACTTCCACACAGGGTATAAATAGATGTCCTCCGACTCCTCAATGAGTTCCTTAATACACCCCACCGGACTCCCTTCGAACCTCTTCAGCGCATCCCTCTTCACAGCGTCTTTGTCTTCGCCCACAGTCCTCCACCCATCCCTCGACTCCTCCTTCTGAACCTCCATAACAGCCGCCCAATATATCTCCGTCATGGCCGCATCACAATAGCTAACGATAATCGACCCACATCTTCCATTGAAAAACCCTGTCCGATCGAAGGGAAGCGGCGCCGTAAGCGCAGTCTTCTTAACAATACCATAAGACGCAGCGACTCCGGTATACACAGGGAGTCTGTCGCTCTGCACCAGCCTACTCCGAACGACAGAGTGTATCCCGTCGCAGCCGAGGAGTAAATCCCCCATCACCCCTTCTTCCTCGCCTTCGAACTTTGCAATTACTCCATTCTCCTGTTCCACCACCTCCACCAATTTCTTCCCGAATACGACTTCGACGCCAAATTCCCTCGCCTTCTCCAGGAGCACATTTTGTAATTCTCGCCTGGGCACGCGTAGACTCTCGTATCCGTGCCGAGACTTGTCTCCGAAACTCAAAGTGCCCAAGGCTTTCCCAGTGCTCGCCGAGAACATTTGCATTGTCGGGACGCTGCAGCCCAGGGTTTTTAACTTTTCGTAGACACCGAGTTTGTCAAGGATGCGGAGGGCATTCGGGGCGAGGCTTATTGCCCCACCGAGAGCGGAGGGGGAAGGACGGAGTTCGTATATCGTGACTTGTAGGCCGAGAGAATGCAGAAGGAGGGAGGTGGCAGGGCCCGTTATGCCGGCGCCGATGATGAGAGCTTTTGGGGGTGCCATAATTCTAAGGTGCCTGTGGTGAAATAAAGGAATGGTTTAGGGAGGGGTATGGGGTTTTCAAGTATTTATACATTATTTTTCTTAACCATAAGGAATATATACCATCACTCGAAGACAGCTTAGCTACGAGGCTTGGGCATCGTGGGATTGGTTGGTACGGGCGGGGTGTTACACAGGTTATCGTATTCCAGCCGCTGTGTCCTGGGGTGTCCACGTTTGCTGGGCGAGGCTTATTTTTACTCTAAGCATGTTGCTTGGTTGCTATAGTGCATCAAGGGATAAGCGTGAACCTCATTTTGGGGTATTTTCAAATGAGTATAACCAACCCAATACTTGCGTAAATAATTTAAAAAAACCGCGGAGATATAGAAGAGATTAAGGAGAATAAAAGTACGGTTTTTTTAATTTGTAAATACAAGTACAAGGAATGGTATACTTGTTTTAAAAGTTGGAAATTT
>Ga0307507_10006269_pt1 | contig 18434 bp, 4 predicted proteins | sample 7_EM_MG_FD_207223 | JGI IMG/M metagenome (GOLD analysis project Ga0307507, IMG submission 207223) | Populus trichocarpa ectomycorrhiza microbial communities from riparian zone in the Pacific Northwest, United States - 7_EM | ecosystem: Host-associated > Plants > Roots > Unclassified | place... | reverse complement strand
AGGCGGGGAGACGGATTACGGGGTTTTCTCAAATAGAGTTTTCTCCCCACATGTATATAAGGAGTAGTCCGCGTGGGCCCAACAGGGATCCGAATCGGACGTTAAGCAATGAATAATAATAATAATATTTATCTTGCTTTTTAATCCTGGTATTAACTATTTAATCTTTAGGCTAAACACTACGTTTACCTAAAATTGCTATAGACCTTATTTATTTTTCGAAATCTTGGCTTCCTATTGACGTTCTTATTTGTTCCCTAAACTCGTAGTTCTTGAACTTGCGTTCTATACTTATTCGTTTGTTACTAAACTGAGTCGCTACTCTTTCCTATCGGTTTTTGTCTGTTGTGGGTTCTTAGGTGTGTCTTATCTCGTCTTAAGAATTTTAAGCTTCTTGTATTTCCTTTTAAGAATCTTAAGCCTGTGGCCTTTTGCCTTTATTAAGTAATAAGCTAGCACTAGCAGTTGTCTACTTACTTAGTTTCTTCTAAATATTACTCCTATTGTCTTGTGAAGCGATAGAAATTGTATCTAATAGTGTTATAATACCCGTTACTAAACCTTATTCTATGATGGTTTTAGTCTCTACTTCTGTTTTAACCTCTTTAAGGTTTATATGCTCCTAGTAAGCTACCTTTGTTGCCTTGTTATTAGTAAATGCTTCGCCTATGTTAAACTTATTGTCTTTAATGTCCGATCTATAAGCTAGTTTATTGGTTCTTTTAAACTTAGATAATAATGGCTCCTATAGCTAATAGCTTGCGCCGTACTTAACGTCCTTATAAATTTAGCATGCGTTGTTATAACAAAACGCAAAACTGTTAATTAAACACTCTTTTGTTCCTTGTAGTGCACCGTTATCCTTCTATACGTATATGCCGTCTGCTGGCCTAGTTTCCTTTACTATATAATTACTCTAACTACCTCTGTAGTCTCTAGCAAAATGACCCTATTTTCCGTAATTTATGCAAGCTCTATCTTTAAACTACTTTTCTTGCTATGGAGTCCGCCTAAACGTCTTCTACTGCTAAGATCCCTGGTTTGGCCTCTGCTTCTTAGTCCTTTAATTACTAGATCCTTAACCTCTAGGTTTCTATAGTTTCTTTTTTTATCTTTAGGTTTCTTTAGTACTACTTAGGTCTATTAGCTCTGCGCTATTCTATAGTTTTTAACTCTGTGTCTGTTGTTGCGTACTCTGCGCCTTATACAACTATAGAACTCTATCTTGCCCTTTTTTAGCCTGTTCCCTTTGATAGATCCTGTTATTAATCTTTATTAACTAGTTTATTAACTCTCTTAGAGTATCCGCATCTTTTATTAGGATAATTGCGTCCTAGACTTTAGCCTTAAGTCCTTGCTTATACTATGCCATAAGCGCCCTATTATTCCACTTAACCTGTGTGGCTAGTGTTTAAAACTGCGTTGTATACTTAATTGCTAAAGTGCGTTGTACTAAGTTCTAAAGTTTCCATTCCGCTGTTGTGGTTACTTTAGGGTCTCTAAACATTTACGTTAACTGTTTTGCAAATCCGTTCTAACTTGTAAACACATACCATACGTCTGGGTTAGTAGTCGTTATACCGTTTACTTGTATCTCTATAAGGTAAGGCTTAAACCACTCTAAAGCTCTTCCTATTAAGAATAGTCCTGCGTACGCTACCTGGTCTGTAGGTGTTACTAACTTCGCTCCTTCCTGTATAACCTTAAAATGCATCTGCGTAAGAAACCCTTTAAGCTTTAACTTCTCTCCTAAGAACTATTTAATTAAAGGTAACTTAACCTTTACTGCTCCAATTCTATTAATGCGTTCTTTAAGTAGCCTGCTATTATCCTATAAGTAATTAACTATTTCCTATAACCAACCTTATGTAACTACTTAAGAATCTGTATCTACTATACTGGTATCTCCTAAGCCTGAGGTTGTAGCTGCCGTCAACATTATTATAACTAGTGCTTTAGGTGGCATGTTGTTTAATCTTGTTTAATACCATAACCTTGGTAGTGAATGTATAACGGAACCTTGTAGTAGGAACTATAGTGGGTCCTATTATTAGGCTAGGTATATAGGTAAGAATAGTATTAACAACGCAATAATAACTGGTGGAGTAGTTGCCTAATAGATTAACTCTAATTGTATTCTAAGATTTACTATAAGGAAAGAACTATCTATGGTAGGGACTAAGGTCCTTTAAATATACGACTATACTCCTAAGAAATCCTCCCTTATACGTGAGGTACGTGTTATACGTAAGGTATATACGTTTACTACGTTCCCTGCGTTCCTTACATAGCACGTCATATAACTTGGCTACCATTTCTTGTTATATGGTTCCACCGGATCCATCCTGGACTGTGCCTATATTAACCAACTAGCTTCCTCCGACTCTTCTCCAAGTAGTCGTAACATCGTACTTAAGCTGTCCGTAACAGCCTCCACATTGCACGCAATTAGCCATATAGTTAATACCCATAGCTTTAATAGGCAGGGAGAAGAACCCTATAAAGAGGAGGACGTTATTACAACTAAAGGTTTACCCACTTATTAAGTTAAATTCTACCAATACCGCGAACACCTTGTTGCCTTTATAGTCTTAGACAATATCTCTTTTACTAGAGCCTTATTAGAGCGCCTTATTTGCCTTATTAGCCTGCTTAACCCTATAGCTATAAGCCTACACCCTATATCGCCAGCAACAGTTTCTAAATGGGTAATTAAAGATGTAAAGATTATAAGTAAGCGTATTAAACACACTCTCCATACTGCAACCTCTAATATAAGCCTTACACTTAATATCTAGACATCGCCCAACTATATCGCGTTCCTTAGTATTAAGGCGCATTTTATTAATTAGAATAGGAAGCTATAAAACCTTTTAATTGCCTTCTATATGCTTCTAGGACCTTATATTAGTAAGAACATCGCTTCTATAGTAATTACTACTATGGAATCCTATAATATTACATCCCATATTATATACACTACTATGGACAATGCGTTAAATAATAACACTTTTATATAGCACTTCTACAACTATCTAGATAAGGATTGGAAGCTCTTTTAGCTTTAATATAGCTGCCATATAATTAACCTTACAGTAAAGAATGGCCTATATAGTAATATGCATGCAAAGGCTTCCTTATACTCTATAGAAGAAGCAGCTTCCTAATATGCGCGTAGCAATAAAAAAGCAGAGCAGTTTATAGCGGAGATATATACTAAACAAGTGGAAGAGAAGGCTGTTTAAAAGCAACACAAAGCCTAGCGTTAGAAAGGTCCTATTAGCATGCTTCGCAACTTAGCAATCCACGCTATAATTACACTATAACGCAGGGAGGCCTTCCGCGATGCTTAAAGGGCCACAAATAATAATTAAGGCCTTTACCTATACTTACTTATTAAAGAGAACGCTACGAGATAGAATAGTACCTATAAGATAATTAAATGTGGTAGGTAAACTGCCTAGTAGAATACACTAGGACCTTATTTTTACCCTTAAAGGTTAATATAAGGTTTAGCTATAGCTCCTAATCTTAGTACGTAAGAAGGCTAGTTAGTAGGTAAGTTGCTAGCTAGTAACTCAGATTAACTTAAATACGCGCTATATAATTAATAGCCGCTATTCTGCCTTCTAAAGCTAAGCCCAATTAATTAATTAGGTTTTATAATAAGCCTTAATACCAAGCCTATTTTTTAGGGATAGATTAAGACCTCGCTAACAGAATCTCTTTTAAATAGGTCTCCACTTACGCCCTACTATTAACAAGTATACTAGAATGCAAAAATTAACCTCTAACTATAGTATTTTTAGCAATTAACTCCTACCTAATTACTAGGAGGCTCTGTATAATATTAAGAAGATATTAAAGCCTCTAGCTAAAGCAACCTTTAAACTAGAGTATTGTGGCATTTATAGTAATACTAGCTCTCTCTAGCAGTGGCTTATAAAGCTTAATAGCCTCTTAACCTTTATAGAGAAGTAAAAAGTAAGGCTAGCAGCTAATAAGTATACAAACAAGTATATTATCACCATAGTAGAGCTTATATAAGAGAAACTTGACTACTACTATAGCCTTAGTAATATAACACCAGCTTACTAAGCAGCTGTTCTTCTCTATCCTAGCAGAAAGTTTTGGTGGTTTAAGACGTATTAGGCTTTAAGGCCTAAATAGTAAGAAGCTATTAAGGACAACTTTAAAGAGTTTGCTTATACTTTACTTAAGAGCAGGCCTCCTACACCAAAGTTAATAGCTACACGCAGCTCGCCACGCAAGCGGAAGCCTTACACTAAGTATTAGCCCGAAGACAGTGATTTTAATTGGGGTAAGAAGGCAAGAGATCCTATTACTAAGGAGATTAATCGCTATCTCAATAGCCCAGTTATAAAGAGGCTGGTAAGGAGCAATGGAACAAAGATTAATATTAATATAATTAACTAGTGGTTTAACCGTTATAATAAGTATCCTATACTTAGTTTAATAGCTCTTAATCTTACTGCAGTGCTGCTAGAAAGTAGCAACCTGGAGCGCAAGCTCAGCAACGCTCTTAATATCTTCATAGATAAGCGCAATAGCCTCAAGCCTAACACAATTAAGGCGCTTATGCTATTGAAATCAGGCCTACGCAAAGGTTTGCAGCTGTAGGCTTATAGCTAGAGTAATATAAGCAATTAATTATCAAACCAGATTAATCGGGTTTAGTTTAATTAATAGTTATTAAACTAAATAAACTTAGTTTAATATCAATCAAATGTCTAATAAGATGGTTTAAACCGTTTGGGTTTGGTTTAATAAAAGCACTACCCTTAACCCATCAAAATGGGTTATATGGTTATCGATAAGGGCTAGCCAATTGGATCAATTAGATCAAGGCCCCATGCCAAACAATAGCTAGACCTGCGGAGGATAGGCTAGATAGGCCTCTCGGATAATAGACCTATCAGCTAATAGTATTCGGAGACTATCCGGATAGTCTCTGGATAGTCTTGGCAAAAACCCCTAATATACTTATACTTGCAATGCACTCCCTAATATTAAACAAATAATTTTTTTATTAATATAGATTTATAGAGCTTGTAAAGCGCTTTAAAATAGTACCACTTTTATCTAAATATCCTGTTACAGTGCTATAATGCTAATAGGCTAAATAACTACATTGTGGTATGAAGAGGAGAAGGAGGTAAAAGGGGGTATTATACACAAATAGTAGGGGCAGCCGCTAAGGCGCTAGTAGTGGGCCAGCCAATAGTAGGAAACAGTACGAGATAGTACGCATCAGGACTGTGCCATGACAGTACTCCCCTCCCCAGAAGGTTTGGTCCCTAAACTAAATAAGTAACCTATTTTTGCTATAAAGATATCACTTCTGCTCACCGCCCTTAACCGAGCCAATAGCGATTTTCCATGCCGGGCATAGAAAATCTTAATTGGTTAGCTTAATAAATAAAATTAGCAGAACTCCACACTACTACTACATAGCGCTTCTTGGCAAAAAACCGACTAATTAGACAACTTTAACTAGCGGTTAAAGTTCCATAAGATCTTAACCACCATAAATTACCTTTATGGTCGGCCACGGCCTTAGCGTAGCTCTCCCTTATCTTATACCTAGTCTAGGGGTCCTGGCTTCTCAGGGTATTGTTTATAGAACCTTAGTAGTACGCGCTTATACCCTTTTAGGGATTTCTCAGGTTCCCAGGTTTTCTCATTATAGTATTTCCATTTAATATAGTATGTTAAGCCATGCTCGTCTATTTGTTTATTATATATATTAAGGATCTTTTTAAATTCCTACTTATCCGTGATATTGCCGTCATTATCCCTTTCGGCTATCCTGCCTGTAATATTACAACGTTCCTCTTTATTAATGCATACTTAACTAGAGATCTCTTTAGGAAACTAGAGGCGGACTTTTAAAGTATAAAAAGACTTATTAACACAGATATAGTCCGGGAGGTTAACTACAACTGCTCCTCTATAGGCAGCTAGGATGGGCTAGGGTTTGTCCTAGTTATTATCCCACTTCCTCTTAGGCCGGTTGGTCTTTATATTTTTAAGGCTAACCATAACTATATTATCCTTTTTAAATATTGTACCTTTGTCTTATTTTATATTAGCGTTGTCTTTATATCGTCGCTAGGAGATACGAGCTAGGGCTTTAAGCTAGGTTAAGATGCGCTTAAAGCAGTTAGCAATAGTATTAGCTTGCAAGTACTCCTTCTTTATATATATAGACAGGGCTAATAGCTAGGGGCCTACTGGTTTAACGCCTAGACGTAGGTTATAGCTATAGTTGGCAAAGAACGGTAAGATTCCTGTGGTCTTATTAACCTAGTTATTTATAGCAAACTCAGCAAGGGGGAGCTAATCTACCTAGTTATCTTAGGTGAAGCTCACAAAGACGCGTAGGTACTTATTTATTGCTGCATTAACAATCTCGGTTTAACTATCTGTTTTAGGGTGCCATGTAAAGCTAGGGCTTAGGGTTACCTTTAGGCGCTAGTTTAGGCAACGCCAGAAGTTAGAAACAAATAAAGAGCCTCTATTAGAAATAATAGTATTTAGAGCGCCGTGTAACTTATAGACAGTATAAATAAATGCTTTAACAAGCTTCTTAGTATCTAGGCTAGTAACAGGAATAAAGTGTCTTATCTTTATTAAGCAGTTAATAACGACAAAAATATGTCTATATGTTTTGCTGTTATAAAGGCACTTAGGTAGGTTAATAACGTGGTTAATAGAGATATCAATCTATAGGCGGACTGGTAGTTTTAGTAGTTTTAGGAAACCAGGTGGTGCTAAGCATAGGGTCTTTATGCGGAAGCAGAGAGCGCAGTCTTTTATAAAGATAGCCATAAACTATAAAATACCTGGCTACTAATATATTTAATTAAGAAGGTCTAGTGTCTTAACGCGGCCTAGGTAACCCGCAGGGCCTAAACTATACGTGCGGTATACAACTTCTAGTTAGAGTTTATATAAATTAGGGACAAATACTTAATTCCTATAGTAAATTAGGCCGTTAATAATTAAATATTTGGATTTATTATAGCGGAGCAGCTTCCTAATCTACTTAGGCTAACGGCGTGCTTTATAGTCTTCCTGTTTACGTAATATAGCTAACATATTCCTAGCGAGTTCATTTTCTTTATAGGTATTCTTAATAAGCTCCTTAAGGGGTTTTTTCTTAGGCTCCAGGTCCATTACTACAATAAAGTCTTTAATGCTCTAGTCTTGGGATTCGCTCAGTAGTTCTTCTAAGATAGTAGGGTTAACTTTCTTTAGTGGTAAGATAACGCGGTCTTAGTGTTATAGACATTTATTATCAGCATTAGCAGGTATAACGCCTAGGAAGCAGCTAAGAGCGTTTAGGATTGTGGCTTTAGTGCTAGGCCTATAGGTAATAACAAAGTTAAATTAGAAAAGGAACTCAGCCTAGCAGACTTAGCGCTAGTTTAGTTGTTTTGTTATTATAAAGGTCTGGAGGTTCTTATAGTCCGTAATAATTTTAAATAGCTGCTTAGTTCCTTATAGTTTGGGACGCTATTCTTCCAGTGCCTTAATAATTGCCAGGAGCTCCTTATTATATATTTTATAGTTGCATTTAGGGGCTAAGTGCTTAGCAGAGAAGAATGTAACTGGCTTAAGCTTATTACTTTTATTAGCTTAATAGAGCACTCCACCTAAAGCCTAGTTTAAGGCGTCTGTCTCTACCACAGTCTTTTTTATATAGTCGTAATACGCTAGGACTAGTGCTTTAGTAAACGCTGTTTTTAGGGTCTAGAATGCCTGTGCTTAATCAGGGCCCTATAACTAGCTAATGCTCTTTTTTAGTAGCCTAGTTATGGGCTTAACTACCTTAAAATAGCCTTAAATAAATTATTAGTAGAAGTTCGCAAAGCTAAGAAATTGCTGTAGTTCCTTAACTAATATCGGGTCCTTCTATTCCTATAAGGCCTGCACCTTCTTAGGGTCCATGGTTATACCGTTAGTTAAGATAATTAAGCTAAGGTATTTTATTTTAGTAGTATAAAACTCAGACTTATTAATATTAATCTAGAGTCCAGTATTACCAAGTCTCTAGATAATTTTATTTACGTATTTTATGTGCTTGGCGCGTGTTTTTAAGAAGATAAGGACATTATTAAGATACGCAGTATAGTAGTTGTTAAGGGCGTTGTGTAAAACATGGTTAATATAGTTTTAGAACATAGCGGGCGCGTTATAGAGACTAAATGGTATAACTAGTATTTTATAGAGTCTAAACCGGGTAATAAATGCTATAAGCTATTTATGGCCTTCCGCAATCCAGATCTGGTTAAACACAGCAATTACGTCAAGCTTAGTAAAGTACTTAACACTATAGAGTGCGTTAAGTATCTCACAGACTAGTAGCAGTAGGTATCAGTTCTTAATAGTAACTATGTTTAAGCCTTAGTAGTCATAGTAGATTTGTATACCACCGCCAGGTTTTACTACAAGGAGGAGTAGTACGGTAGCTAGTAAGGTTAATTTGCGGATAAAACCCTTATCTAGTATCTTGTTAATCTACTTCTTTACACAGCTAAGTTTAGCGGGTAAGAGTAGTCTGTTTTTATAGTATAGGGCCTACTTTCCTGGTATAATCTTAATTTTGTGGTCCTATGGTTAGTAAGGGGGCAGCTTATCTACGTTCTTAGGGAGGAAGTGTTTAATATATTTATAAAACTCTTTTGGTAAGCATTATAAAATATCCTTATAGGTTAATCCTAGTTTGCCTTTTAGGAATTTCTTAATATTAGTGTTAACTATCTTCCGGCGTAGAAACTTAGACTTGGTTTTTAGGTTTATCTTAAGGAAGTTATAGAAATAAGGGGGTAGCGCTTTATAGGCTTCCTCTATTATATAGTTACCTTTTATTAGCTAGTGGAAAGACCTTTCTAACAGGTTCGGTACTTCTATTAGGCCTATAGGTAGCTCCTTAAGTAGCTATTAGTGTTCTTCTTATTTAACCAGTTCTACTAGCTCCGCTATATGGATCCTCATTACCTTTACGCCTTTTTATTTACAGAACTGGGTAAAATTAACGGTATAAGTGCATTTAATGTTGTCTAGGTTAGGGCATGTCTAGTTCTCCAGTGCTACGGCTAGGCTAGCACGGCTTAGTTAGCCCAGGGGGGCAGAAACAAGGCGGCGGCCTTACATAGTACGCGCGGGAGACGGGTGTAAGGTTAGGCGTTATAGGGGAGAGGTCTTAATTGCTTTAGTTTCGGTCTTAGCTGTAACGCCCTTAGCTATTATACGTGCGGTTATATATACATACGGTAAATAACTTAAAGTTAGGTGTTTTATTAGCTGACCTAGGTTAAGCGGGTATATATAGAGGACTTATAGTTCTAGCGGTGTTTATTTTTTTAGGAATAGGGCGGTAGTCCAGTCTTCCAAAATCTCTGTTTTATTTACTGCGTATATTAGCTTACTAGTGTTAGGCACCTCTTTTACTATTAGCTAATAGTATCTAAGCGTTGGCCGTGTAATACGTTTGCGTGGTGCTATTTAGTCACAGTCAGGAATATACCATAGGAGATAGTTATAGGCATAGTAATCAGAGTTAAACTTAAGCTCTAGAGTAGGGAAGTCTGGTTTTAGGTTATGCTTTTTAAGCTAGGGCATTCTAAGAATTACTAGTATTAAGGGTAATAACTTTATAACATAGAAGAGTATGGATTCTGTATAGTGGCCAATTATTATTCTTGCTGTAAAGTAGTGGGTAATAAAGCTAGATGGAAGTCCATTAGCAAGGCGGAGTGGTTTTAGGACTAGGAGTCTTTTTATTATAATATTATGCTTTTTTACAAGCAAGTCTTCGTCTGCAAACGCTAGTGCTATACTATTACTGTTAACAAGGCTTACTATTTTAATAAAAACTTATAGGAGTGGGTTATATAGTAAGAAGAGGTAGGTCTAAATAAGAATAGCATTCCTATTATTATTTACTATTCTAAGGTTAAGTAGCAGCTAACTTAGAATAAGATTTAACTAATTTAGTAGTATAGATCTAATTCTTTTATCCTTCTCCCTATATAGTTCTAACCCTTAGAAGTAACTTAGTCCAAGAGTTAGTCTTTTAATAACTAGATTATAGGGCTTGGCTAGTAGCTATAGTCTTAGCTGGTATATCCTAACATATTAGTCTCCAACGGTGTATATATGCTAGGGGGTACTTCGCCAAGGACATAGCTGGTCTCACAGTTAGTAGCGGCATGGAGCACTTATCTGTAGTTTATATACAGGACCATCGGCTAGGGCTATATTAGGGAAGGGAATTATAGGGGTAGGTCTCTGTGTCTAAACCCACGTCCCTATCTATGGTTATTATTTTAGTTACTAATCCCTCTGCTAAAGAATCCGCCGCGGCTAGAAAGGGGTTAGCGTGGTGGCATTAAAAGGGGATTTAGGTTTATTTTAGGGTTATAAGCATCTTTCTAGTGGCCAGGTTAACCATATGCTAGGTAAAGTCTATTATCCATATAATATCTTTAGATATTATTAGGGAGGCTACTACTACCACCACCAAATTTAACAGCGTTAAGGTCCATTAGGTTATTCTATAGTACTAGTGCTAAAGTGTTGTTATTAGGTAGTGTAGGTTAATAGCCGCTAGTAGTACTTAGCTTAGCGGTATTTAGCTTAGTATGGTAGGTATAATTCTATAGGTTATAAGCAAACACGTCCATTTACTTACTCTAGCCCTTATAGTCAGCATTATTAATTTTGCGGCTAAGGGTAAGGGCTAAGTCCTTTATTTTAGACGAAATATTTTTCCTAAGTAGATTTACCTTTTGTTCCTTAGTCTTGTTTGCTTTTATTATTAACTTATTAAGCTCTACTTTCTAGAACCAGTAATTACGCTTACCTTAGTTTAAGGTGTCTAATTTATTCTTAGCCGCTTAGGTTATATCCATGGTCTTATAGTACTTCTTTATATACGCAAACATAGACTCTTGGTTAGAGAAGGCCTATTTACTTAGGTTATTTGGGTATATATATAGCATATTAAGGCCATACTTAACATAGTCATAAGCCTTATCTGTCAGCATATTTAATATATAGAGGACTTTATCTATTAGGGTCTTAAAGTACTTTATATCTCTATAGAAAACGCCTTAGATCTTTATTTCCCATATTTTAAATTTTTCTTGCTTTTTAGTTGGCGATCCCTTGCCATTAAATAGGGTAGGGTCTTTTGCTTCACGCTTTTTTCTATAGGGCTTAGCTAGGGGAGGAGAGCCAGTAGCAGTATTCTTATTAGTAATAGTTTAGGTAAGTGTAGTAATCTAAGAGCTTAGGCTTTATATAGTCTTAGTATATACCGAAGCTTGCTATTTATATTGCTTTACACATAGTTTAAGTGTCTTAAGGGAGTTAATTCTGTGTTAAGCTTCTTTAAGTTAGGACTTTACAGTCCAGCCTTTATTATAGACTGTTTAGAGACCGCTTTTAACGCTAGTTAAAAGGGTTATATATATAGAGAGGTGCTAAAATGTTCCTGCCATATTAAGGTTCTTAGGGTACTTCGGACCACTCCTAATTGCCTAGGCAATGTTGGTGTAGGAGGTATTAAAGAGGCGGGCGAGCGCTTCGTGTATATTCGCCAATAGGATATTCTAGTCACCCATTTTAGAGGATCTAGGCAGGGTAATTAAAATCTATAAGGCTGGCTATAATACTAAGATTATCTAGAATAATACTAAAATTGTTTAAAACTGTACTAAGATTATCTAGGACTGTGGTATAGTGTTATTAGTTACACCGGGTTGCGATTATACTAGGAAAATAGAGACAGTGGACTGGGGAGAATAAAGATCGCGATAGGGCATAAGAGGAGATACCATAAACTGTTACAGTACTATAATGCTAATAGGCTGAATAACTACATTGTGGTATAAAGAGGAGAAGGAGGTAAAAGGGGGTATTATATATAAATAGTAGGGGCAGCCGCTAAGGCGCTAGTGGTGGGCTAGCCAACAGTAGGAAACAGTACGAGACAGTACGCGTCAGGACTATGCCGTGACATATCCTAAGGATAAGTAATATTATATAGATATAAAGCCTATAAGAGCTCCGCGGAATAAGGCCTACCCATATAGAGCTCTACTAAAGCTTAGCAAAAGCTCTATATAAAGCTCCGCATGAAGCTCTGCGGAGGCTCCGCATAAAGCTTTGCGTACGGAGGCTCTGCGTAAAGCTCTAGCAAATACCTTTAGCTTTCCTACTAATTAGATATCTCCTTTCTACCTTTTTTATTTATACTTCTCTTTATATAAAATACTATAAAATAAAATAAAAATAGGAAAAAAGAGAGGAGACCCAGCAGTTTAAATTTAGTAACTTTTATCTACTCCTTATTATCCTCTAGTTGTTACGGACGCTTTAAGTACGATATTACAACTACTTAGAGAAGAGTCGGAGGAAGCTAGTTGGTTAGTACAGGTACGGTCTAGAATAGATCCAGTAGAACCATATAACGAGGAATGGTAAGCGAGTCACGTGGTGTTATACGTAGTGTACGGAGTATACGCAGTGTACGCCCGCGTATAACACGTATAACACGTACCTTACGTACAAGAGAGGATTTCTTAGGAGTATGGTTGTATATTTAAAGGACCTCAGTCCCTACCGTAGATAGTTCTCTTCTTATAGTAAATCTTAGAATATAATTAGAGTTAGTCTGTTAGGCAACCACTCTACTAGTTATTATTATATTGTTAATTTGTTCTTACCTACATACCTAGCCTAATAATAGGACCTACTATAGTTACTGCTATAAGGTTCCGTTACACATTTATTACTAAGGTTACGGTATTAAACAAGATTAAGTAATATACCACCCAGAGCACTAGTCACAACAACGTCAACGGCAGCCACAACCTTAGGGCCGGGAGATACTAGTATGGCGGATATAGATTCTTAAGTGGTTACGCGAGGTCAGTTATAGGAAATAGTTAATCGCTTATAGGACAATAATAAGATACTTAAAAAACGCATTAATGGAATTAGAGTAGCTAAAATTAAACTACCTTTAATTGAACGGTTCTTAGGAGAGAAGTTAAAGCTTAAGGGATTTCTTACACAAATGCACTTTAAGGTAATACAGGAAGGAGCGAAGTTAGTAATATTGTTAGATTAAGTAGCTTATGCAAGATTGTTCCTAATAGGAAGGGCACTTAAGTAGTTTAAACCATACCTCACGGAAATATAAGCTAATGGTATAACAACTACTAACTAGGATGTACGGTATATATTTACTAGTTAGAACGGGTTTATAGAATAACTAATGCAGATATTTAGAGACCTGGAGGCCACAACTATAGCAGAACAAAAGCTTTAGAACTTAGTACAATACACTTTAGCAATTAAGTATATAATATAGTTTCAAACACTAGCTATATAGGTTAAGTGGAATAACAGGGCGCTTATAGCATAGTATAAATAGGGACTTAAGGCTAAAGTCTAGGACGTAATTATCCTAATAGAAGATGCGGATACTTTAAGAGAGTTAATAGATCAGTTAATAAAGATTAATAATAGGATCTATTAAAGGGAATAAGCTAAAAAAGGGCAAGATAGAGTTCTATAGTTATATAAGGCACAGAGTACGTAACAACAAACATAGAGTTAAAAACTATGGAATGGCGCAGAGCTAATGGACCTAAGTAGTACTAAAGAAACCTAAAAATGGGGAAAGAAACTATAAAAACTTAAAGGTTAAGGATCTAGTAATTAAAGAACCTAAAAGTAAAGGCTAAACTAGGGATCTTAGTAGCAGAAGACGTTTAGGCGGACTCCATAGCAAGAAAAATAGTTTAAAGATAGAGCTTGTATAAATTATAGAAAACAAAGTTATTTCGCCAGAGACTATAGAGGTGGTTAGAGTAATTACGTAGTAAAGGAAACTAGGCTAGCAGACGGCACGTATATATAGAGGGACGATAGTGCACTGCGAGAAATAAAGGAATGTTCAATTAATAGTTTCGCGTTTTATTATAACAATGTATGCTAAATTTATAAGGACGCTAAGTACGGCGTAAGCTATTAGTTATAGGAGCTATTATTATCTAAGTTTAGAGGAACCAACGAACCAGCTTATAGGTTGGACATTAAAGACAATAAATTTAATATAGGTAAAGCATTTACCAATAATAAGGTAATAAAGGCAGCTTACTAGAAGCATGTAGACCTTAGAGAAGTTAAAATAGAAGTAGAAACTAAGACTATTACAGAACAAGGTTTAGTAACGGATATTATAATACTATTAGATACAATTTCCATCGCTTTATAAGATAAAAGAAGCAATGTTTAGAAGAAACTAAGCAAGCAGATAACTGCTAGTGCTAGCTTATTACTTAATAAAGGCAAAAGGCTATAGGCTTAAGATTCTTAAAAAGAGATATAAAAAGCTTAAGATTCTTAAGACGAGATAAGACACACCTAAGGACCCACAACGGACGAAAACTGATGGGAAAGGGCAGTAACTTAATTCACTAATAAAAGAATAAGTATAGGACGCAAGTTTAAGAACTACAAGTTCGGGGAACAAATAAGAACGTTAGCAATTCTAGGTAAACGTAGTATTTAGCCTAAAGATTAAATAGTTAATACCAGGATTAAAAAGCAAGACGACTACAAGGATCCAGCTATAAGACATAGAAAATAAGAAACTATAGATGAATTCAGAATAAGAATTATCGCATAGTAAGGGCAAAAACTAGACAAGAGGTTAGCTATGCTAGGTTATATAAGGGACAAAGCACCCGTATAAAGAGTTATTAATAGGCCAAGTGTAGGGACACCTAGGGCAAGATAGTTAGATAAACTAGAATAAGAAGAGGATCTAGATATCCTAACCAGGTTCAAAGAAAGACATACTAAAGGATATTACGATGCAGTAATAATAAGGTACTTTTTAACAGATAGACCATACACACTAAACCAGTTATACGGAAAGTGGTATAGGCAATGACACAATAACAAATAGGAAGACTTTTATATATAGCTGGATAAAAAAGTTATCCAAGACTAACCTATTACGGAGAAACGTATAAGTCATATTAAAGGGGCATTAATTATAACATTAAGGAACCTAGAAGAGGGATCTAGGGACTAGAGAAGTAAACGATAAGTCTTAGTACCTATAACAGAGATACTAGTAGTTAGGTTAACTAGGTATAGGTTTAAACTTAAGGATAAAGATAAACCAAGAGTTAACCTAAAACATGCAGCGCATTATACACTATCGTAGATAGCTTATATGGATAATACGTGTAATATGCATAGAGCACCAAAAAATAAGAACCGGAAGTACTTAGTAAGGATATACTAGGCACCTAAGGAAAAGCGGTTTAGGAATGCTAAGTATATATATTAATAGCACCCAGTAGAAGTATAAGGTTAAGGGGACTTAACACTTTAACTAGGAAGATTCCTTACGGAAGAATACCTAGATAGATAATAGTAGTAGAAGTACCTAAAAAACACTTATCTATAGCATATAGAGGAAAAGAAATAAACTAAATATTGGCCAAAGTTAGACCAAGTACAAGCAGGATCTAGTAGCCAACAGTTAGAAAAAGGGGAGGCGCATAAAACCAGAGGGAACCAGTATTAGAGCCTTAGACCCTTAAGGGAATTTAAGGTTAACACCTAAATTTATAAGCTAAGTGGCAAGATCAGCAGTTTAAAGTATTAGTAGATAGTAAAGCAACTAGAAACCATATATCACTAAAAATAGTAAAAAGAATGGGGTTACCGTATAGACAGAAGGAACACCTATATCTACTTATAACAATTTTAGGAGATTAGATAGCCTATAGAGGAGGCATTATTAATCTTAAAACAGGACCTATTTAGTTAACTATTAAAGGGAGACAGGTTAAGATGTCTTTTAATATCCTACCATTAGGACAGGACGAGGCGATACTAGAAATACCTTAGTTACAGGAGTACAATCTAAAGGTCAATTGGGTTACAGGTTAGGTCGATATTAAGGATACTTAATGGCGTAAAATGCGATAGTAAACCAAGTTGGTATAGTACCAAGTTAGAGTAACGTACGAAGAGACTAAGTAAGGCTTAAGTTATATACCAAAGAGATACCATAAGTATAGTAAAAAGTTATGGTTACCAGAAAGTGAAAAGCTGTTAGAGTATGCAGTATAGGACCATAAAATAGAATTAGAACAGGGAATAAGTCCAAAGTTCTTTCTAATCTATAAGCTCACTAAAATAGAGTTAGTAGCGCTTAAGGAGTTTATCTAGGAGAACTTACGTAAGGGATATATTAGACCGTCACAGTTATTAGTAGAATATCCAGTACTGTTCATCCTAAAGAAAAACGGAAAACTTAAAATATATATAGACTACAGATAGTTAAACAGTATTACTAGAAAGGATAAGTATCCTTTACCCTTAATTAGCAAAATCTAAGATAGGATAGGCAATATAAAGATCTTTATAAAGATAGATTTAAGGTAGGTATACTATTAGATTAGAATTAAGGAAGGCAACAAGTAGAAGGCAGCCTTTAGGTCAAAGAAAGGACTATATAAGCTATTAGTTATGCAATTCGGGCTTATAAACGCACTAGTAACGTTCCAGAAGCGAATTAATAGTGTGTTAGGAGAATACCTAGATAAGTTTATTATAGCATATCTTAACAACATTATTTTTTACTTAGAGAATAAGGAAGAACATAGAGAACACATTAAATAGGTATTAAAAAGACTATATAAAGAATAGATACTAGTAGCAATTAAGAAATACAAGTTCTTTACAAGGAAAACTAATTTTATAGGATTTATTATTAAACTAGGAAAGATTAGCATAGACCTAAAGAAAGTCAAAGCTATAGTAAGTTAGTAAGAACCAGAGAATGTTACGCAGTTGAGGTTATTTCTAGGGTTTTGTAACTACTATAGGAGGTTTATAGCACAATAGTTAAAAAGCATTAAGCCGTTTATAAGGCTAATAAAGAAAGAGGAACCGTAGGTTTAGGGTAGTAAGCAGAAGAAGCTGTTCTAGGAACTTAAAGAGTTGTTTACCCAAGAACCAATCCTCAAAGTCTATTAACTAAAGTTAGAAATGGTTGTTAAGATAGATGTATTAAACTTCGCACTAGGAGCATATTTACTATAAAAGCATTAGGACGCATGGCATCCAGTAGCATACTATAGTTAAAAGATAACACCACTAGAACTAAACTATAACATCTATAACAAGGAGTTGTTAGGTATAGTTACAGCGTTAAAGGAATAAAGAGCATTCTTATAAGGTATAGAAAAACCATTTATGGTTAAAACGGACTATAAGAACCTTATAGGATTCCTAATAACAAAGGAACTCAACCAAAGACAGGTTAGATAGGCGGAAATGCTTATAGAATACTATTTCGAAATTCAGTATACTAAGGGTATAGATAATGCACGAGCAGACGCTTTAAGCAGAAGGGCTAAACTATAAAGTAATGGAAAGCTATCAGGAGCTTTATTATAAAAGAATTAAGATAGATTAATTAGGTATAATTATCCAAAGATTATAGCAACTAAAGAAGGTCAGATCTATAAATTACTAGAGAGTAATTAGATATAGAAGATCTAAAAAGCATAGGTAGAGGATCCAGACTTAGAGCAATACAAAAACAGAGAAGCAATGTATGTACCTAAGTCTATTATAGAAGAATTTGTTAAGGAATTCCACAAGGGAATAATATAAGGATATAACGGGTCTATAGAACTAGTGTTAAGACTTTAAAAGAAGTATATTATTTAAGGAATCTGGGGACTAATAAGATAAGTTATAAGAGAATATCTAGATTACCAAAGAAATAAACCAACAAGGCATAAGCTATACGGAGGGCTACAACCTATTAAAACACCAGGAAGACCATGGGAGGTATATTATAAAACTTTATTATTAAGTTACCTAAGTTAAGAGATCCTATTACAGGACAAGATTATAACGCAATCTTAGTAATAGTGGATAAGCTAACAAAGTAGGGATACTTTATAGTATGCACTAAAGAGATATTAGTAGAAGATGTTGCTAGAATCTATATAAAGGAAGTATTCGCAAGACATGGAGTACTAGATAAGATTATATTAGACAAAGATCTAAGATTTATAGCAGCGTTTTGGGAAGTGTTTCTGGCAGAATAGGGAGTTCGCGTAGTAACCTCTATAGTATATTATCCATAGACGGACGGGTAAATGGAAAGACTAAACTAGACACTAAAATAGTATCTAAGGCATTATATTAATTACACGCAAAATAATTAGGTATTGTTACGGCGCTAGTGGAAAACGGTGGATCTTGGCAGACGTGGATTATGGTAGACGCGAGTCACGTGACTTAAGGACCGCATAAAATATCAAGCGGCGCTGCTATTCTTCTCCTTCCTTTCT
>Ga0307507_10006268_pt1 | contig 18435 bp, 4 predicted proteins | sample 7_EM_MG_FD_207223 | JGI IMG/M metagenome (GOLD analysis project Ga0307507, IMG submission 207223) | Populus trichocarpa ectomycorrhiza microbial communities from riparian zone in the Pacific Northwest, United States - 7_EM | ecosystem: Host-associated > Plants > Roots > Unclassified | place... | reverse complement strand
TGGAATGTCTATGGACTCGGATATCAAGATGAGGAGCAGAAGAAGGTCGTGGAAAGGACACGTCTATATACATGGAGCCAAGACGTAAGCGAACCCCCCTGACTAGGCCCTATCCAGGTTACGCGCATCAGTGCCGTAACACATGTTACCTTTTAAGGCAAATTATAGATATAAACTAAGAATATTATTATTACTATAATAAGTAAAGAAAATAAGTAGTATAGCTAAGGAAAGAATAGAGAATCTAATAAATCTTTATAATTACTTTAAAGAGATAGTAAAACTAGTATAGATAAGGATAAAAAGATACTATAATGCTAAGAGATTTAAGGAACCAGATCTTAAGGAGGGGGATAAAGTATAGTTACTATACAAAAAATTTAAGAGTTAATAATTAAGTAAAAAGTTGGACTATGTTAGACTAGGACTATTTATAATTAAAGTAAAGATCTTAAAAGTTATATACAGACTTAATTTACTAGAGAAGATAAGGATCTACCCTATATAGCACGTTATAATATTAGAACCAGTATATAGGAATATTAAGCTACTAGTTTATAAGGTAGATATATATAGAGAACAAGAAAAGGATAAATAGGAAGTTTTAAAGACTATTAGTTATAAGGATGTTAATAATAAAATATAGTATAAAGTTAAGTGGATAAGCTATAATAAGACTACCTAAGAGCTATTAGATAACTTAAAAAACGTTATAAGAAAGGTATAGGAGTATTAAAAGAAAATAGGTTAGGTAGTATTAATAAAGAAGGATTATTAAAGAATAAGTTACCTAAAGGGGACCTAAGAGGAGTAGCTACTAAGGTATTTAGAGTTATTTCCCTCTCTATTAGAAGAGAATCCATTCTTTTATTACCAAGTTCCTAAAGGCCTTATTTTATAAGTTTTTACTCCTTAAAACGCACCTTCTTACATACTTTTTTAAGACAGATTAACTAAGCGGAAGCAGTAAAATAAGAGGTAAGAGCATATTATTAAGTAGTATTAGCCTCTTATTTAGTGTTGTAAGAATAATAAAGTTTAGCTAGCGCTACTAAGAGCTTACTATTAAGTTTTATAGTAGTGGATTAAACTTAGGACCTTAGTAGCAATTAATAAGGGTACTTAAAGGTTATTAAAAGTAATAGGATATATATACTTAGTATTAAAGACTAAGTAAATATTGCAGGATAATTAAATATTTGCTTTAGTGCACTCTAAATATAAAGAGGGTTGCTAAGATAAAGGACTTGCTAATATAATATAAACTAACCCCTCTTTTGCACAATAAGAATATAAAGATAGTATTATTTTACTAAGAGATAATATAGTAGCAATGGTATAAAACTAATAAGCTATAGAAGAAGAAGAAGACGCTTTAGATATAATAAGTAAAGATATTAACTAAATTAATTAAGTGGATATTATACCTTTAGTAGATAATTTAGAGATATTGGAAATCTTTAAGGACGAAGATAAAAAGGAGGGAGATAGTATTATAGACGCTTTAAGTATAATACTATAACTACTTAGAGAAGAGTTAGAGGAAGCTAGTTAGTTAATAAGGGTATAGTCTAAGATAGAACTAGTAGAGCTATATAATAAGGAATAGTAACTAAGGTTATATAATATAATCTATAAGATCTATAATAGAGTATATAGAGCAGATAGAGTAGATAGAGCAATAACTTTCTTAAGAGTATAGATATATATTTAAAGGACTATAGTCCCTACCTAGATAGTTTTCTTCCTTATAGTAAATCTTAGAATATAATTAGAGTTAATCTGTTAAGTAACTACTTCACTAGTTATTATCTGTTTATTATATTGTTAACTTCCTATTTACCTATATACCTAGCCTATTAATAAGTCTACCGTGGTATTTCCTATAAGGCTTGTTATATTACGCCATACTTAGCATCTTTATAAATTTAGTATGCGTTATTATAATAAAACGCGAAGTATTTAATTAAATACTCCTTGGTTCCTTATACCGCACTAGCGTTTTTCTAAGCGTTTATATTTTAGATTAACTTAGTAATCTTTACTACGTTAGTACTCTAACCGCTTCTATAGTCTTTAGTATAATAGCCTTGTTTTCTATAATTTATATAAGCTCCTTGTTTAAAGCACTTATCTTACTATAAAGTTCGCCTAAATATCTTTTTACTACTAAGATCCCTAGTTAGGCCTCTACTCCTTAGTCCTTTAATTACTTAATTTTTAACCTTTAGGTTTCTATAATTTTCTATTCCCTCTTTATGTTTCTTTAATACTACTTAGGTATATTAGCTCTGCGCTATACTATAGTTTAAATACTTACTATAAAGCTCTGTTTGTTTCTATTAGTCTATTATTACTTTTACCACCTTTCTTAAACCAGCAAAGCCTATTATTAACTCTTATTGCTTAGTTAATTAATCTCCTTATAGTAGTTAGATTAACTATAGGTATTATTATTACTTAAACTTTAGCCTTTAGCCTACGTTAATACTATACTATTAACGCCCCTTTATTTTACTTAGTCTATACTATTAATATTTAGAACTATATTATGTAGTCTATAGCTAACGTTCTTTATATAAGTTTATATAACTTCTATTTTACTATAGCTGCTAATATAACAGTTTACCAGCACTGCGCTAAGACACAAGATCGTCGCCTAAGAGGCTCCGGGACAGGATCGACCCTATCCTCCTATATCTTGGATATGGTTAAATATTAAGTTATAGACTTCGGAGTTCGGGGTCTACTTTTATGTATTTAGTTCACTTGATTTTCATAGATTTAGAATTAAGTTGCTTATTTAATTCTCCTACACTACAAGCTTATAGTTATAAGTCTAGATTATACTACCTGCTAAACCAATCAATCTACTACCTTTGCAAGTGTCTTAAGCTTCTTTACCTACTAAATAAATGGACGGTCGCACCTAACCAATAAACATACCTAATAGACAAACGAACTAACTAATTAAATTAAAAGCTCAGAATGTTAAAATAAGGTTTTGCCAAGACGCTAACCTAGAACCCTGCTTAACCTGTTAAATTCTAAAAATAATAACCAATATAGACGGACCTTATTTAAAATTTAACCTTATCCTTAACAAGCCATTTAATTGGATGCAATGGTTCTTTATTATTTAAGATACTGCTAAAACCAATAAGGTATGGCAGTATATCAACCTATTAAAAAAGAAAAATGAGTTTCTAAAGCTAGAGTTACCTAGTTAACCTATATTAAAAGACATGCTTCCTACTGCTATATTAATAGCCAAGCTAGATCTAAACTAACTTATTGCCTATAATTAACTCTATGCTAAGTATAAGGATAATATCCACATATATTAGAAGCAAGAGCAAGCCATAAACAATATTAGTAATTACGTTGTTTGTATAATATTAGTATCCTACCTCCCTCTTATTAACGGCCTTAAAACAGTATATAAATGCCTTTAAGCACTTAAAAAAAATACTAGCCCCTACTACCTTAGGTTAAAAGCATAATATTCTTAATTAATATACAGCTCTTAAAGCCTATAATAAAAAGCAGAGTATTAAAAAATAATTAAATAACTAGAGAAACGTCTATAGGCTGGCAGAATAGTTAAAGCTACTAAACGTATAAGGTTTTAGGCCGCACTACAATTTTATATAAGTAATTAAACTTATCTCTTCTAGCTTTGTAAGAGTACTTAAAGTAGACCTTATTAGAAAAGAATAAAAGGATAAAGATGCCCTATCTATTATTAACCTTATTAAGAAATTAAGGAGCACTACCGTATATAGTAAGCATTATCTACCTTAACTGCCAATAACTCTATATTTGCAGCTCTTTAAGGTAACTTAAATTCTAATTCTAATCTAGATTCTAATGGCAATTCCAATTCTAATAGCAATTTAAATTTAAATTTAAGATGGAATAAGGAATATATATGTAAGGGCGCGAAGAGGCTTTGGGGAAGATTTAAAGGAATAATATAAATTCTATCTAAATCTAAGGGTATATAGCTCTTGAAGAGAACAAGACGTTGCGTAAAGAAGAGAAAGGAATAACCAGAGAATCTTGTAATTAAATAGTTAGGGGTCTTGGTCGATGCGTACGCACGTGCGCACGCGGACGGACTTTGGTAGAATTCGATTGATCTGGCAGAACTTGGCAGAAGTCAATTAAGGCGTCAAGTTTATCTATTAAGTGTTTTACTGAGATATTCCTACTGTAACTAGGCTAGTCCTGTTATAGTACCCCCCCTTTTAACCGAAGGTTCAAAATAATTTAATTTAGTTAAGAGTTTATAATTTTTTTATTGCATGTTATATTTTTGTGTCGGGTGACGGTCTTGGCAAGGCAGATCTAACTAATTAGACAACTTTAACCGCTAGTTAAAGTTCCTTAATATCTTATATGTTACGTAATCGCGTTACAAATGTTATAACTTATTTTAAGTTCTTTTTAAATTCAAGTTTCGTGTATTCGTGTTAGGTAGTAGTTGTTTGCCTTTATATTATGTCTATCTAGCCAGAGTAGGCCGCGAAGGATGGTCCTTATGGAATTCTTTTACTAAGGAAGGCGCGTTGGCCTTAATCTAATTATAGGTTTCCTAGGTTTATGTTTTATATCCTTCCCACTTAATAAGAAGTTTAAATTGTTTAAATTATTTTTTCCATCGCATATTATTAATTAAGTTAATAAAGTAAGAACTATTACCGTTATTAACAATTACAGGAGGTGGCGGCGGCACTTCGCGAGTTAAAGGTTTACCTTTTAAAGGTTGCAGTAAGCTTACGTAAAATATTAGGTGTATTTTTATCTTAGTTAGCAGTTTAAGCTTATAGGCGTATGGGCTTAGTTTCTTTTTAATTTAGTATAGGCCCATAAACTTCCAATTAAGTTTCTTTAAGGGCCGTTAAGTCTTTATGTTTCGTGTATTTAGGTAAGCTATATCACCTTCTTTAAAGTCCTACACGGGAGCTCGTTCTTTGTTTATATGCCATTCCTATACCGTTTAAGCGTATGTTAATTTACTTTATAGTAGTTCCGTTAACTACTTTATTTAATTAGCGAAGTTATGCGCATTAATTAACTGAATCTGTTTAATCGTGGGTCCTGTCGCATTAATTTTAGGTTATAGTTTAAATTTAAGTTAAGGGTCTTGTCCGTAGGTTGCGTAGAACGGCGTTATACCTGTTAATTTATTTATTATATTATTCGCAGTAAACTTAGCTAAAGGCAGCCACTTTTCCCAGTTATCTTGCAGGTAGGAGTAGTATATTTATAGGTATTGTTCCATAATCGCGTTCGCAATTTTGGTTTAACCGTCTATCTCTAGATAAAATGCAGTTAAGAGTCATGTTCGTATACTTAATTGTTTATATAGAGCTTGCCAAAAGTCTGAAACGAACTAGCTTCCACAGTTAGATATTATTAAGTTAGGGAGTCTATGCAGCTTAAAGACGTGTTTAATAAAACATTCAGCTACTAAGATAACATTAATTGAGTCCATAGGAATTATGTGTCGCATTTTTATAAGGCGGTTAACTACTACTATAATATTTATAAATCCGTTGCTGCTAGGTAAATCTACCACGAAGTTAATTAAGATATTACGCCATCTTTGCATTGGAATTAACAATAGTTAGAGTACTCCTTGTTTCTTTATATAAGAAGTCTTTCCACGAACACACGTTCTGTATGCTTAAACGTATTTTCGCACATAGTCGTGCATTATAGGCTAGTAATATGCTCGTTGGACTATCTCGTACGTTTTTATACGGCCAGGATGTCCCGCTATAGGAGAGTTGTGTACAAATTCGAGTATCTTAAATCGTAAAGGTTCGGAATTCGGGACTACCATATTCTGTTAATAGTATAGTCAATCGTTACGAATTTTGCATTTGGCGAGTGTGATATCTTTATACTGTCATTTTCCTATTTAAATTGCTTCTATTATATCTGCTATCCATACATCGTTCTTGTATTCATATTCCATTAGCTTATTAATTTCTATTTCCTATTTATTAATTTCTAATTCATTTCTGTTAAGTTCTATATCTAGGAATATAGGACGTAGTTTCTTAAAACGTTTAGGGGGTAACAGGATCCGTAATTAATTTATAATCCATTCGTCCAAAGCGTTTATAGGTAGGTTTTATAATCATTATGTTAATGCGTTAGGCTTCTAATTAAGTTTGCCCAGTTAGTACATAATCTTAAAGTTAAATTGTAAGAGGTATTCGGCCTAACGAATTTGGCGTTGCGTTAATTGCTTTATAGTCATGAAATACTATAGGTTCTTATAGTCCGTTAATACGCGTATTAGAAACAACAATCCTTTAAGTTCTGGACGCTATTGTTTAAAGCATCTAATAATTGCAAGTAGTTCCTTATTGTATATCTCGTAGTTTAATTCAGCAGGGGCGAGCTTTTGGGAGAGAAAGGCTACTAGACGCAGCTCACCGTTCTTATTATACTGCGATAACACTCCCCCTAGGGCATAATTAGACAAGTCTGTTTTAACGACACATTTAAGGTTAGGGTTGAAGTGAGCGAGAATTAGGGTAGTTATAAAGTGTTGTTTTAAATTGTTAAAAGCTTGTTCGCATCTAGCAGTCTATTTAAATTTTATATTCTTCCTTATTAAGTTTACCAACGGTTGGGCAATTTTCGAGAAGTGGTTAATAAATCAATGGTAGAAATTTGCGAATCCTAGAAATCCTTAAATATCTTATACGTTACTAGGGCTTCCCTAGTTTATAATAGCAGCGACCTTCTTAGGGTCCATTTTAATTCCGTTACAGAATATAATTAGGCCTAGGTACATGACTTTAGACATATAGAACTTGCATTTCTTAATATCGTATTGTAAACCCGCATCTCGCAAACATTTAAGGACCATTCGGACGTGTTTTCGATGCTTAGAAAGCAAAGACAAGTAGATTAAGATATTATTAATATACGCGGTAATAAATACATTAAGGAATTTATAAAGCGTATTATTAATATATTACTAAAACGTACCAGGACCGTTCTTTACACTAAACAGCATTACTAGGTATTTAAAGAGTCCCTATTATATATAAAAGGCTATGTACTTCTTGTCTCCTTCTCAGACACGAATTTAATTAAAGGCAGCGACTATATCAAGCTTTGTAAAATATCGTGCCTTTACCAGGCAGTTAAGCGTCTCTTAGATTAAGGGGATTAGATATTAGTTTTAAATCATAATTGCGTTTAAAGCTTAATAATCAATATAGAATCTTAAGCCTCCTCCTAGCTTTTTAACGAATAGTACAGGTAAGGCGAATGGAGATTAACTAGGGCGAATAAATCCTTTTTCTAGATGCTCATTGAGGTATTATTACATCACAAGTAGTTCTTCCCGTGACATACCATATAGCGGTCCGAACTTTGGTGTTATATTAGGTTTAAGTTCTATCTTAAAATCGTGTATATCCTAATGCGGGGGTAGTTGGTCTGCGAATCTTTTCTTAAACTCATTAATTAGATTGTGGTACTCTTTGGGCATAAGAGGTTAAGGGTTAATATATTGCCTTGGTTTTAGTGCTTTCTTAATATCTTTTATAGTTACAGCGAAGATTTTGTGGTCTTATTTTCGTGCTAATAAAATAAAAGGTGCGGCTTGTATCATACGAATTTTAAGAGGTTTTAGCGTAACGTCTTCGCATTCTTTACTACCATCGGTAGTTATAGCCGTATCGTTTTGGTTTGGGGTCCGTGGTAGGGGCAGTTTATATTATATCGAATTTAAATAATCTTATGCATGTTTGTAGGGTTAGTGGTGTTTTAAGTAATAACTTCGGCAGTAGGTTATGTGGAATTTTAGTGTTTCTTTAACCCAGCTAATTAAAGGGTTATGTCGTTTTAGCTATCTATGTCCAAGTATTATCTTATATTGCTTTAGGGGTGTTACAAATAAGGAAATGTATTTAAGGTGTTTACCTATCTGCATTTTTACGAGAGCGTAGTGCGTTAATTCGCTATATATTAAGGGTTTGTTGTCAAAGCCTTATAGGCCTTAGGGCTTATTGAGTTTCTTTAAATTTAGGCGTTGGGTTTTTATGTAGTTTATATTAATAAAGCCTATGCTAGTAGCTCCGCTATCTATAAGAATTTATACCTCTTTCTATTTTCTAAGTATTTGAATTTCGCTAAGTACATTAAGGGAGTTATGTTGTGTATCAGCGCTGGAAGAGCCTAGATATTTATGCTCTTCCACTTCTTATCCTAAGGCGTGACTTGGCCCTAGGACGATTCGTTTTCTAAGTTAGCCAAGGATAAGATGCTTCGTAACAACTAGGTATGATTTATAGAACGAGTACAGGTTAAGGAGCGAGTACGGCTTAAAGAACAAGTGCGATTTAAGGAGCGGGTGCGATTTAAAGACCGGGAGGAACTACAGCGGACTTTTTCGAAAGGGTAAGTTCGGCAATTCCTTTAAATATGTCCTTTTTTACCATATCCAAAGCATTCTCCGTTTGTGGCTTAAGTTCTTCGTTCGTTGGTTCCCAAGGGTGCATAAGATTAAGTGGTATTAAGGTCTATAGGGTCGTATATAGGACTTTTTAGGTTTAGAGAGGGATCGCGTTTTAGGGTATATATTAGTTTCATAGAGTTTTAAATGTAAGGCGTGGTCGGCTTTAGAGAATAAGTTTATTTGTTATATTAAAGGTCCTCGTTAATTTATTAACATATTATAGCGAATTTAGGCAGGTCTTTTGGTAGTTCCTTACCTACTAACTAGGCTCTAATCTTATCCAAAATAGCTTATTAAAGAGCAGCAACTTTAGCGGCTTTATTCCAATCCAGTTCGCTAATAAGGCCTAAAAATTCCAAAAAAAAGCTGGTAAATTCTTAGTTCCGTTGTTATAGGTTTTTAAGTTTAGTGACAGCTGTGTGTTCGCGGCTGGCGTTATCGTACGTTCGTTCTAGTAGGGAGACGAAAATTTCAAAACTAATAAAGGTGCTATTACGGAAGAATGGATCTATAGTTTATGCAGCGTCCTTGCTTAAACGAGACATTCTATAGCTAATTTTGCTAGCTTTGGTAGGGTATTAGTTATAGTTTGTTAAGAGTTTAAGATAAAGCTTAGTTATAAAGGGATATAGGTTGTTTTAATTTCTATTAAACATTAGAGGATTAGGGAGCTTTTTGGATTTTGTAACGGGTATTAAATTTGTTATAGATATGGGTTAAGTTACTATTACTGGTTTAAAGTTCGCGTTTAAGGGGCTAGGTTTAGATACAGTTATATCAATTTCGTTTATAGGCGGTGTTAGGGTCTCTAACGTAAATTCTTGGACGTTATGGAGTTCTTTACGGAGTGCTTCTATTAATCACTAATGCTGGGCTTCTAGTGCAGCCCGCTGCTAAGCTAAGGCATCCGTAAAGGACTATTACATTATGGTTAACTATTCCCTGACTAGAGATATAATACTTATAGTTATTAAAGAGGATTTGGGTTCGTTTGCTATTTTAATAGTAGTTTTTTTTTTTAACGCAACGTAATGTAAGGGCGCGAAGAGGCTTTGGGGAAGATTTAAAGGAATAATATAAATTCTATCTAAATCTAAGGGTATATAGCTCTTAAAGAGAACAAGACGTTGTGTAAAGAAGAGAAAGGAATAACTAGAGAATCTTATAATTAAATAGTTAAGGGTCTTAGTCGATGCGTGCGCACGTGCGCACGCGGACGGACTTTGGTAGAATTCGATTAATCTGGCAGAACTTGGCAGAAGTTAATTAAGGCGTTAAGTTTATCTGTCGAGTGTTTTACTAAGACATTTCTACTATAACTAGGCTAGTCCTGTTACAATATATGCGGTATTATACATCAGTTTAATAACTGCTATTACATTACTAAGTATAAGCGCCCTTAAGGATGGAGACTAAGGGCAGACATCTAGAAGAAAGTAGATGAAACTATCTTATCTATATCTTAGATTAAACGCATTATTAACCAAATTTAAAAAAGAGAATAGGAGGTAAAGAAGAATAATTAAAACACAGAATCTATAATTAATTTTAATTCTAAAACCCTACCTTCTACTAAACCAACTAGCTATACTGCCATATTTAGTACTCGTTAAATTCCTTTTAAACTCTAGAATACCTAAATACTTAACCCTGGTGCAGATACCCATATCTATAATAATAAAGAAAACTTTACCTCCTTATACCTAGTAGTAGAAGATGACTACTTAATTGCTAGCGGAAATTTTATAAAAATTTAAGCCTATAAAATAGTAACTATTACTGTTAATACACCTACTAGGAAGTTAAAAATAAAGCTATCCTATATAGCACTAGCACCTACCTTTTTTATAAATATTATAGCACTCTTAAGAGCTACTGATAATGATATCCATTTCAACTTAGGACGAAATATACTATACTGTCTAGTAACTAGCGAAATAGTCTGCTATATAAAATAACTAGGGGGCCACTAGGTACTAATGCATAGAGAGCCTACAAGTACCCTAGATTTAACTTAATTGACCTTCTTAACAGAAAGATTTTAGCCAAGCTAAATAGCCTGTAAACTAATCAGAGCCACAGCTATAAGATAGTATAAAATTCTTAGCTATATAGGACCTAATACTATTGCGCGGCTTCCTAAGTATATTATTGGCATAGAGCTAACCAAATTTAAAACCAATAAATGAGCACCGCTTAAAATTAAATATAAAGTTTGCTTATTAGTAAAGCATATATAGCAGATCTCCTAAAGATAAGAATATAAATTTCTAGCCACTTAACTATTTAAACGGCTAGCATTTAATATTATCTACCTTAAAGTACTAGGGTATAACAGCAATAGATATATTATGTATTTTTATTGCATATATTCTAAATTTAACTTTATATATACCGCTAAAAATAGGGATAAAGCTACTATCCTACCTACTATTTATAAGACTTACCATTTAATTAAAATATGATTTTACTAAGACGTTACCTTCTTCTGGAATAATAATAAACAAATATTTGGATAAACAGAAGACACCCTAGAGACATAGTATATAGATAAAGGCATTACCTTTAAATACTAAGCACCATATATTAGTAGTAACTCTTTGATTAACGTCTGATACGGATCCTACTGGCCCACGCAGACTACTCCGCACAGGGGGGAAAACTTATGTATTTACAGGAAGAAAACCCCTGTAGTTAGGGGAGGAAAAACCCTATAAGCAGCCTTAGTAGGATGAAAAACCCTAATTTGCTATATTTGCACATAGCTGCGGCCCTACGGGCCTACAGTATGTCCTCCTCCTTAGATGTTTTGAACTCCTTAGGAACCACTGCTTCCTTTTCTAGCTTATTTAAAGCTAGGGTTTACTACGTCCTAGCTAGGCCTTGCCAATTAATCGCCGTGTATTTATTGCTGCCTTTTCTATATCTTGACTATCCCCTGTGTGCTATCTCTTGTTGACTATTGCTATATACGCCTTGCCTCCCCCCCCCTAGAGCCATCGAAGGCGTAAGGGGGATTTATCCGTTCTACTATCCTAATACCAAAAGACAAAAGCGGGATGTGTGTACCTGGGTATCTTTTATGCCTAGGCCCCAGTCACTAGGCCCTCTTTAAGGGCACCACTCCGTTAAGAGGAGACAAGGAAAACCATACGGGGTTATCCGGCTGACGGTTTTAGTAGTATTACGGCAGTATGGCGAGTGACTATATGCTCCGCGGGCGACCGCTCTGGGGGTTAGGAGGGGCCGTATATTTGCTTGTACGTTCGTTTGTTCGCGCGTTTACTTGTTCGTTAATATAAGGTCGTTAATGCTTTTAATTTGGGGGTTAGGGGATGTTATCAAGTACTATCTATCCATGTTAGATTGTACAGGTGCCCTGGATAGGAGAATAGTAGTAGTCGTCATATTATAGAGGGCTAACAGTGGTGGTTTTTAAGATCTTACTATCTAAAAAATTTTCACCACCGCCCTTAACGCCTACAACCACCACCAGGTCCTGTCTGTATGCTGTGCAACGTCTTTGCGTTGGCTCTGGATCTGAGCTTCGAAGACATAGGTTTATAGCCATCACCACGTACAGGTGCAGAGTCCGATTTCGACGGCCAAGCACTATATATTAAAGAACAAAATAGTAGAGCAGAATAATCTAGATAAACCCTTATAGAATAATTAAGGTCTATATAGCTGGAAGTATCCTTACCCCTATCTCTAGAACTAGAAGCTTTCCTTACTGCTGGCTATACACTTAATTAAACACTAAATAAGCAACTAGGTTGGAAAACTCCATATAAGGTCGCCTATGGTAAGTTGCCATTACTTACCTATATATATAAATATGGTTGCAAGACCTATACGCTAAACAAATAAGTTAGAAAGGGAGACAAGCTAGCTCCTTATGCATTAATTGGACACCTAGTCGGCTATAATTTAATAAATATCTACTAAATCTAGATTCCAAGTCTTTACAAAGTTATTTAAACTAGAGACGTTATATTTAATAAGACCTTATTCTATAACCCTAAGGGTTAAAATATTAATTACCTACTTAGAAAAGCATTAGAAAACACCATCTAGGTAATTAGTCTACTAGAACCTCTCTATAAGGACAAATCTAAGAATAAATCTATCCTATATAGACCTACCTTAAATATAGATCAAATAACTACATTAAGCGACTTATTAGGGCTTCCTATAAAGGACATTCAATAGCTACTAACTTCTAGCAGAATGGTATCTCTAGATTTACTAGAAGCAAACACCATACTAGGAGGACTTTAAGATAATATCTTGGATATAATTAAAACAGCTTTTACCTAGCCAAGCAGTTTACTAAAATAGTTAAATATAGCTCTATAAGCTAATAAAGTCTTAGCCAATCCTTCTACCGACCTTGTTGTACTAAAAGGTTCTAAATAAATTTAACGTCAAGCATACGCAACAGCACTATCCAATCTATCTACCCTATTTAGATACTATACTAGCTTTGCCACAGAACCAGTAAAGGACATTAACCAAACTACAGTCGAAACTCTTTATAACGATGCGGGTCGTATGGTTAGGCGTATCGTTATAATAGAGGTATTGTTATATTCAATATTTACATATTAAATGCACTAAAGGTCAAAATTATATAATGATATCTTATATCTACATAGACAACGGTAAAATTAAGTAATTGGCTATACTAAAATAAGCCATAATTGAATTTTGTTTGGTGTTGCGAATTCGTCATTTTTAAATTTGGCGATTGTGCCTTATAAGAGCTGTAACCAAGTCTCTATTACTATCTTTCTGTTATTCCTTATAGAGACGAAGCTTTTGTAAGGCTTATAAGGCCTTATTAACCTTAATTTAAGGTTATATAAAGTCGTCCTTATCCGTTTCTGTATCGCGATTGGGCCCCATATAAAGCTCTGCTATGTGCTTAATAAGATCCTTAGCTAAATCCTCTACTTCCTTACCTAAATGCTTAATAAAATTGCGTATATTTATGACGTTATAAAATCTTCCTACTGTATATAACTGTTCTACTATCTACTGGATTTTATCTAGAATGGGAGGATCTATATAATTGTGAGGGTAATTCTATAGGCCCTCTCTTATACCAAATAAGGTAGATTTAATAAAGCAGCTCTTAATTATCTGAGGTATTACCTCCTTTTAAGCAGCAATTGTCTATTAAATTACCTAAAGGACGTACATCTGCTTAACCAGATCTTGGTTCTCTAGTAAGTGTTTAACTATGAACTACAGCTAATATTATTAGTAGAGAGCTTTAAAGTTTGCAATTATACCTTAATTAAGTGGCTAGTAAATAGAGGTGCAATTAGGAGGAAGGAACTTGACCTTTATATTCTTTGAAGATCTGTTTTTAAGAGCTGTTTAAACAGCTACTTGGTAGGCGCTGAAGCTATTAATTAATAGAAGAACCTTCCTATTCTGTATTTTTTTGTTAAACTAAGTAAGCCACTTAAGTATAATTACGGTTGTTATCTAGGCCTTCTTATTATACCTCTAATATATGTTTAACGAGTTAATATTAATTTAAGCTTGGGTAAAGTAACGTGGCCGCTTTAATATACTAATAATTTAGAGAGGGATCTTATTAGAGCTATCTATATTAGAGTAATTAGTAAAAGAGAGTTTTACCTTCTACTTCTTAGTTCCTAATTATAACTTAGTAGCCAATATAGTATCTAGTATAGCCTTTTAAAATAGCCTAGTCTTATTTATATTATAAATATTTTTTAAAGAATAAGGCGCGATAATTGCATAAAGCTCTATTATGCGATCTTTAGCGCCTTCTATATTAACTAACGCAGCCTTACCGTATTGCTTTCTTTTATAAATTCTGTTATAAGATTTAAAGCCTTCTAACCAGCTAATTAACCATTTAGGCTCTAGTAACTCTGCTAGTATAGATATATAATTCTATAATTAAGTCGCGGTAGCACGAATAAGGTCGCCTATAATAGGAATGTGAGAGTTTTATAGGCATTGGTGCTACTTAAAGAGAGCTTTCTCTAAGAGAGGCTGCTTAGCGTCTTTTCTACGCTTGTGTATACCTTACTGTCTAAACAAGGTTTCGCAATGCAGCTGCACGCGATCACGTGAGCTAAGCGAACTCAGGAAATCCACCAAATTCCACCTATAGAATAGGAGAATTAAATCAAGCATCAATTAAATCAGTTACCACCCCTACACTATTGCAATAGCAATACGTATCACCGGAAGTGATACCGACACTGATTAGTGATCATAGATCAGGAGACGTATTACCTATAAAGAGAGACGAGCTTGATTAGTCCCTGCTATAGGCCTCTACCGATCCCGTTTGCTAAGGAGCATTAGTTAACGTGTATTTAAAAAGTTAACCCCTCTTTTTAAGAGGCCCTTAATTCTTTATATACAGCCTTTAGGTACTTAAAGAACCAACCCCTATCTAATAGGCCCTTGGTTCGCGTCCATTACGCACTCCAAAGGCATCAGGTACTTAAGGAACCAACCCCTATTTAATAGGCCCTTAGTCCGCGTCTACCACGCGTTTAAACCCCAAAATTAAACCTAATAAGGAGTATTAGGCCCTCTAAAAAGCTTTAGGTACTTAAGGAACCAACCCTTTTAATAGGCCCTTAGTTCGCGTCCATTACGTATCTATATTAATTCGCGTCCATTACGCGTTTAGAACCTAAAAATTAAACTTAACAAGAGTCACAAGACAAGAATTAATATATTAGATATTAGGGCATAAGTTAGAGAAGGACAGAGGAGATAGAGCGAAGGGCTTAACGTATAGTCTAAAGATATCAATAAAGGAGAAATTAGTAAATTTATACAGTATAAGATTATAGAATATGGATTTTATAACATAACAGATAACAACCTATAGGAGCTTTACCGCGATAACTTTAACACCTTTATACTAGAAGTCTTTAAGAATTATAACTAGATAACTATTTATAACCTCTAACACTTCCTTTAAGTTTATAGAGTATGGGTTAAGAAGGATAGACATATTACAGTTTTATAGTTACTTTTTAATACCTTATAAGAAGAGGATCCTACAAAATAGACTAAGCTTAAGATTAAGGAGCATATGGCAACCGGAGGGAAGTTTAATTTAGGACAAATTAACTACCTTCTTAAGAACAACTTTACTAGTACTAGTACTATTAAAACCCTAATCTTAACCTCACTAACCATAAACCCTACCCTACTTATGATACCACCTATAAACCCTATCCTACTTATATAACCTACCTCGCTGATATAATAAAACTAACCTTACATTAATCTACCAATAATAATAGGACCATCCGGATAGAACTAAAACTAGGGTTTTAGCAAGGAGTTAACAAATCTTGTAAAGATATATACAGAAGATAATAAGTATAGCAAAGAAGATAACAATTTCAACTTTAAACTTACCATCTTCTATAACCTCTGTAGCAGAGCTAATATACCCTAAGAAGCCAAAGTTAAAGCCTACCCTATAATGTTACGCGGCCTAGCACTTAACCACTATTATACTAACCTTAAGAACGTTAGTCTAACCCTTTTATTTAACTAAATCTATAATACTACACGCAACTACTTTAAGGGACCTGAGTATAGGCGTGGCATACTAGGGCAATAGAACTTAATAACCTTATGGTCTATAATAAGCAAAGGCGAGAATACTAGAAAATTAACCCTAGACTGTCTGTAATTGCTTATTAAAGAACTAAGATACCTCTAGCACAGTCTTAACCCAGACTTATATACTGATAAGTTCCTCTATAACAAACTTATTAACGCTTACCAGGAGTTACTAGCTTGTTAATATACCTACTTTAAACCTTCTAATAACCTAACTAGCTTAATTAATAACCCATAATCTTATATTACAACTTTTAAAAAGTTAAACAACGAGAACCCCTAAGCTTTCTTTACTAACTGCTGTTACTACAAGCAGCACCCCTAACTACTATCTTAACTGTACAATAGACCACTAAACTAATATATACTACCTAAGAAGCGCTGCTTTGTCTGCTATAAGGAAGGTTGCTGGTTATCTAAATACTTAAAAGAAGAACGCAATAAATTAAAGAAGAAGTTTAAGGACAGATTTAACCGCCACTTTAACAGATATACTAGGCAGTATATTACTAAGTATAAGGGAATAGATTATGATAATAAAATTAACTCAGAATCTATTAATAACGCAATAGAAGCTCTTATAATTAATATTAAGTTACTACTAATATCTCTAACTTAGGAATAGACCGAACTGTTCCTTACCTCTTTTGGAACAATATAGCATAGAGGAGCCATTAATACTATAACTAACTTAGCGGATTAATCCTTTACCTATATAATCACTAGCACCAACCTAACTACTTACTATAATAATGACTTAGACCTATTTACCTACGTTGCTACTAGCTAATATACTTCCAATAAGTTTTATGGAGTAATAATTAACATAGGAGCCTTAAAGAGATTAACAGTAGATTATGGATAATACCTTATATATAAGAAGACCCATAATACTATTACTAATACCTTAAAGGCCAACGCTATTAACGTCTAGTTTAGCATCAGATCTACCTCTTCTATTGGCTCTGTTATAGTTAATACACCAGTTAGCAACGTTGAGTTTTACGTTATAAAGGCCAACACGCCTTTCTTACTGTGTCTTGCAGATATGGACATACTAAAGGTCTATTATAATAACCTTAAAAACGTCCTAGTTACCCTAACAAAATCGGTACTAGTGGTTTACTAATTTGGTTACCCCTTCCTATTATAGGAAGAGTTACTGCAGTTATTTATAACCTACTTATTTAACCAAAGCCCTTACTACCTAACCACTACTAAACTCCGCCGACTCTACCGCCGCTTTGGACATCCATTGGCAGACAAACTATATAAGGTATTAGAACGCTCTGGCTACAATAATATTAATAAGCAGGTTATCAACTACCTCACTAAATACTGTTCCTACTGCTAGAAACACAGCAAATCCCCTAAATAGTTTAAGTTTATATTATAAAAAGACCAAGATTCCAATTTTAACCATTCTATTTTTATTAATATTATGTACATTAATGGAAGCCCTGTCCTCTATATAATTAATAAAGCTACTAGATTTCAAGCCATGAGATAGCTACGCAATATCTCTATAAAATATACCTAGGACACCCTATAACTCTGCTAGATTAATACCTATATCAGACCCCCTAACTACATTACCTATAATACTAGAAAGAATTTTGTAAGTAAGGAGTTCTAATAACACACCACAGCAATGGCTATATTAACTAAGACTGTCCTAGTAGAAGCATATTAGTCTATTAGAATGGTAAAAAGAGCTTACCTAACTATATACTAAGTATACCAAATAATTATGGAGGAGCTATAGGACTTAGGAATAGCCAAGGAATTAGCTCTATAAATAGTAGTAAAAGCCGCCAATAACACAGCTAGCCCAGACGGCTTAGTCCTAACACTACTTGTCTTTAGTGCCTACCCTTAAATAAGCAAACTTAACCTACTAGCACCCTCTATTATATAATAAGCGGCAGCTATAAAGAAGGTAATAGAGGAGATTGCAAGGATTAGGACAAAGAAGCAAGTTAATAATACACTAAACGAACAAAACAGTCTATCTGTTACTACAATCCACAACCTCCCCCTTAACTCAGAAGTACTTATATAGCGCGAAGGCAATACTAGATAGAGCGGTAGATGGACTAGCCTATTTAGGTTACTTGGAATTAACGGAGAGATATATAAGGTATAACTCCCTAGTGGACCTACCAATTTTAGGACTATAGTAGTAAAGCCATACCTATAACCCGAACTAGAAGAACCTAATAAGGAACCAAATAAAGAACTGACTAAGGAATTAACCAAAGAACTAACTAAGGAACTAACTAAGGAACTAGCAGCTAGTATAC
>Ga0307507_10006267_pt1 | contig 18436 bp, 6 predicted proteins | sample 7_EM_MG_FD_207223 | JGI IMG/M metagenome (GOLD analysis project Ga0307507, IMG submission 207223) | Populus trichocarpa ectomycorrhiza microbial communities from riparian zone in the Pacific Northwest, United States - 7_EM | ecosystem: Host-associated > Plants > Roots > Unclassified | place... | reverse complement strand
CGCGCAGGCTGCGCGCAGGCTGCGTGTCAAAAAAACACGACATAGGCTAGTCGGTCGAGTTGCCAAATGACCTTAACTGCGCGCCAATTGCGTCAACCACCAACCATTGAGGCCATTGAAAGGGTACTATATTTTGCCGATGTAGCTAAACTTCTTATATTAATTTGCTGCCTTATAGAGCTGTATATAAAGTTCTTCCTGGCCTTCTAAAATTGTATAAGGAAGTTGTTTAACTTCCTAAAAACGTCACCCTAGAAGAGATTACTGAGGATCCTAAACAATATCCTTTTTTTGCTAATTATATTGGAGCTCTTAACGGTACTTATCTTCCTATTTCTATTAAGGGTGGGTATACAAAGCAGGCTCTATGGCGCGGTAGAAAGGGAGGATTAACGCAGAACGTACTTATAGCTGTTAACTTCTAGATGAACTTTATGTACGTCTTAGCTAGGTAGGAGGGTACTGCTTATAATAGTAGAGTAATTAACTCGGCTAAAGTTAAAGGATTTAAAGCCTTACCTGGTAAATACTATGTTGTAGATGCTGGGTACTCTAATACACCTATAACACTAACTCCCTACCGCGGTGTATAATATTATCTTCGCGAATAGGCATAAGCAAATATAAGGCCTTAGAACTCTAAGGAGCTTTTTAATCTTTAATATGCGGCATTAAGGAATATAGTGGAACGTACTATAGGTGTTTTTAAGCATTGGTTTAGGTTCTTTAAAGCTAGCAGGCGCAATTTACCTTTAAGGACGCAGATTAAGGTAGTATATGCTTTAACGGCCGTCTATAACTTTATTAATATGTATAATCCAGACAATCTAGATAGCTTTTAAGAAGGGGAGAATAAGGATATAGATAAGGATATAGATAAGAAAGACACAAGGCTTGCGAAAGAAGGAAGCGATGTAGGCATGAACCGAAAACGCGATAAGATCGCGCGACTTATATAGGAGAGTTACTGCTAGGTAATTGGCAGGCCAATTAATTAAGAATCTATGGTAGATTTGGTGTATTTACTATAGAAATCTACGTACTTTCCCTCTATATATTGCTCCTTGATTGCGTATATAGTAAGACGTTAAAGAATAATTAAAATCTCACCTAAATCTTGCTTAGATATCACCCAAATTCTAGCCTAAATCTCGCCTAGATCTTAATTAAATCCTACCTTCCTAATCGTCCTTCCTGCTAGTTAGAATATTGTTAATTAAGCTTTACCAAAGCTCTGTAATTCTAGCCGTTATAAGAAATAATCTAGCAGTTGACTTGGTCTTAAAAGCCTATAGGATAACTAGCTGCTTTACTAGATCTAGGTAACTAAACTCCTTAATAAACTCTATAGAGGCCTTCTTTTAAGGAGACTTCTGGGCGATTAACTGTCTAGTGGCTCTTATCTCCTTAGTAATCTATTTTACTGTCTCTTCTAGAGAATCTATTACTCGCCGCGTTTGCTGGCGCTTTAAATTAGATTCAGCCTCTCTAGTAGCTCGTTTAATAGCCCACTTCCTTATTACTAATAAGGAAGCTTAACTTAGCGTTAAGGAGGAAGATCCTACTATTAAAGAAGTATTTAAGCGCTTAATGGAAGGTAAGCTTAACTAACTGCGTTTAATAGAGTTGCGAGCTAATTCTGACTTAAAGTCCTCCTTATCTTCCTCCTTACCTTCCTTATCTATTAAATCTGTTACCTACGAGGCCGCGGTTACGAGAAGCTCTAGGTCTATACAGCTTTTAATTGCCTTATTAATTAACCTTGTATTACTCCCTGTCGCCAGAACTCCCTTAAATAGCTCCTGTAGTATATTTAGGAAGGTAGGTGGCGTATTACAAAACTTTGCAGCTTTAGGATTAGCATTAAAGTATATATCTATAACTTCCTTACTAGCAACGGGCACGCCTTTGGCTTCGTCCCACCCCTAGTTAGAGAGGGTATAGAGCTCCTTCTACGTCTTCTAATCCTTCTTGTGGCTATTGTGCTTACTTTTAATGTGCTTTAGATTAACTGCCTAATTAATAACAGCCAGTATATAGTTAAGAGCAAGCTTTTAATCCTTAGCTTTATAAGAGCTATCTACACAATATCCTTTCCGAATGGCCTTAATGAGGCCTTCTAATATCGCCTCCTCCATTTTAATTATCTATTTTATACGCGACTTCCTTGAGCTTGTGGGTGTTGCGAGCGTTGCAGGCGTCATTGTAGCTCTACTTTGGCTCCTGCGGGAGGTAGAGGAAGGTATAGAAAACGTTAATTAAGTGGAAGGCGTCAATTAAGTAGCGGTAGGAGTAGGAGACTCCATTACAACATTATAACAAAAAGTCGCGATAGAGGCCTGGTGGGAGAGGTGCTTATTTGGTCGCTTACCAAAATCGATTACGTATTGTGCAAAGTCAAAATTTTAAGCCTTATCTGGAGCCTTATCTGGAGCCTTACTAAACAATTAATTCAATTTCAGATTCAACCAAGCCTTAGAAGTAGACGCCACTAATTACTAACTAGTTAACACTAAAAGGTGCACAGATCAAAGAGTTTCTAAACTGAAGTCAGATTGCAACCGAACGACCCCTTAGTTAAATTATTATTAATGTATTTTATAAGCGAGTTGTCTACCTAATTCCCTACTAAAATCTACGAAATTTACAACGAGATATCTTATAGCTCTGTGCACGACCAGCTTCACCCCCCCTTTGGCAAGATTTTAAATTCGCTACGCGCATCCAATCTCGCTTGGTTGCCACCAACTGTACATAGTAACTGTAGCGAGCGCCTATGCCTGTACGTAAGGACCGTCCTAGTTGCTAGGGATATCAAATTAAAGCTATATAGAACTTGCCTGACCTACCAAAGCCGTAATATCCACCTAAAATCGTGTTGTACTATTATTAATTTGCCCTTAATATGCATCCTTCTCTAAAACGCACAGCGGCTTAATTAATAGGTGAGAGTCCCCCTTAATAAACTTAACAAAGCTACCTTCCTCCCTCCTTATTACCTAGACCCCTACTACTATTAAGCTATTTCCTAAATATAATATAATAGCCACTAAGACGCGAATACAACACTATTTAGCTGGGTTTTATATTAGAGGAGCTTAAAAAAATAGATAATAATCTAAAAGCCGCAATAGAGGCCACTAAGGAGGAGGTAGAAGGTTAGCGTGTATACTGCCAAAGTTAGCTTGGTAGATTACCTCAGTTAAGATTTTATAAGTTACTGTATTTAATATAGGAGCCGCCAGTATTAATACCACGATATTAAGCCACGACCTTTTAGGAAGTTGCTTATACTCCTTAGGCTTATACTCTTTAGGCTTATGCTCCTCTAATTACTCGCTTAATATTAGCCTCTTACTTACTCCCAAGGGCTTGCTTACGCTCACTTAGTAAGTATAAGGATGAGCTAATTCCGCTGCCGCCTCGCCTATATTTTAAAAGTAAGATTAGTAATATAAAGAGGAGAAACAGCGGCGTGTTTATTACTTATAATTATAATATAGTAATTTAATACCTAAAGGATTCGCCTTTTACTAAGACTCTTATTAGTATAAGCCTTTAGCTTTATAATCTTTGGCGACTCTAAGTCTTTCCTATTTATAAGAGAGAGCTATATTATTAAGAGCAAGGTATTTGCATTAAGCTCTAGCTAATTAAGGCTAAAGTTAATACTTAGTACGTAGGCGTTTGTAACGTCAAATTTAATATTATAGAAGTTAAGGTTGCAGCCTAGTGGCAGAAGATTAATACTTAGCTTATATTGTGGGCAAAGCATATTAATAAAAGTGGCGCTATTAAGGCTCTTACCATTAACCTCCTAATTATATATACCCCAGCTGCAAATTAACCAGCGACTTCTTGCTCTAGAGTTAGCTCTTATTTATTAATACTTAATTAACTCTATAGTGAAGTTTTAACGCCTTTATAGATTTTAGAGCGGAGCTTAATACCTTACGTATCTCCTACTGGTAACGCTATAGAATTACAGGTTGGGATTATTAGATATTAGCGTTATAAGAAGCGCTGCCTAAATATTAATTAGTGCTATATTCTTGGCTAGGTAGACATTAAATTAATAGATAAGAACTTAAGAGAATGGGTAACTGGTATCCAGTAAGGTATTGCGAATATTTAGAATCCACCTTATAGGCTTGCTATATGGCTTGCTAAGAGAGCAGTAAAGGGAGGAAATAATAGTAGAAGAGTACGCTAGTTAGCCTTTAGTAAGAGCTCTACTACTAGTACTTTAGGCGTTATTAACTACTTTTATATTAGTTCTATAAGCCTAGTACTAAATTAGCAAACTTCTATACCAGTAAGCCAACTAATATTATTATCCTTACCTATATTACTAATACGCCGCCTATATAGTATTAACTGCGTAAAGGATTTAGAAGAGTTCTTTGCATATTAGAAGTAGAGTATATCTAGTGATTTTAACTAGGAGACTGACTTTAAGGCAGTATACAAAATTGTCTACGATCTAAGATAGGACTTAGAGCTCCTATATAATAAATCTAATAGCGCTAATTCTATTAAGGAGCTTATAAAGACTAGTATTAAATTAGGTGTTGCAAGGCAGCTATAGAAGGATTTAAAGAAGTGGGTAAATAAGCGTTGTATATAGCTTAAAGGAAGTTTCTAAGATGTAAATAATTAGTAGAATATAAGGTGTCTCTATTACTGCTACCGCCTCTATAGTAATAAAGACACCCTATATAAAAGATTAAAGCCTTTAATATATTTATAAGTGTTGGGAATAAGGCAAGTAGTTGTCATATAAGGCAAGTTGCCTTTACGTAAGGCAAGTTGCCATCACGTATTGCCGCGGCACTAGCGTGGTAAGGAACCTTAAGTTCCTTACCCTTCCTTAATAATTAATAATAAGCTTTTTCACCAACATCATTGTGTCTACTTAAGTAGCATTAGTAAATTACCCTATATAACCAACACTAATCAGTGGTTAAATATACAGTCAACTATAGAACAGCAAGGTTCTTAATAGAAGAGACAGTCTTATGCAGGGGTGCTATATGCGCTTATATAGAATGGATCCCGGCAATACTATGCTACCTTAAACTTGCAAAAAACTAGTAATAGAAGTGTCACTAAGTACTAGGAGATACTAAGTTGCGTCCATTATATAGAACAACCACGTTTACAAAGATTTAGTTAAGTACTTTAGGTCAGAAGTGTTACTAAACCTAAGGTCCCAAGTCAACGTCTAAAACGCGTTAACTACATCTCAAATTGCCTACCTTTTAACGGCAAACCTACAAGATTCTACAAAACCAAAATCCTACCTACCTTTAACGTACAACACCCCATTAATTCTACTTCTATAAAATTAATAGCTATTATAGCATTAACATACCTAAAGAAGTATAAGAACAACATTAACCCAGATATATAAAATAGAGCCATAATTAACTTTATAAACGCCGAGCAATAAGACCTAAATGGATTCCTATTATACCGCATAGCATACTACAAAGACAGCGAATACAATAATACTATGCTATGGTATTACATAAAAGAGGACTTTGTTAAATAGATAAAGGAAATATAGGTTCCTATAAATAAAGATATCATATAGGACTTCCATAACTTTCTTTAGGAGTATGGAGTATTTATCCCTATAGATAGGGGAGTTATTGGAGACAATATTTAGAAATATATTATTAACCCAAAAAAAGAGCATAAATGGACTCCATAAGAGATTAAGCACCAACTATACACCATAAAGAAGCTCAACTTATAATAAAATCCAAGCAATACACCACTAAAGACGTATTCTAATTCTATTACTCTAGGCACGAGTTCTAACGCTCTACATCCATCACCTCCACCTCTGTCTTTAGTTCCCTAGCATCTACTAATTTAATCTATAACTCTAACTAATAACCCCCAGCAATCACAAGATCCCCTTACTTTACAACTTAATAACCTTTAGACCCCACCAACTAGACCTACGTCCCCACTATAGCCTATAATACAACTACCACCTCCTCTATCTTAATTACAAATTAGAGGCATTTTAAAATTGCTTACAGAGCTTATAAAGCTCTATTTAGATTAGGAGAAGAAATTTAGTAGGGAATTCTATAATATTCTCAATTTAAAACTGCGTATCTTCTATAACTGTTATTAGAAGGTCGGACTAGAATCTAATCAATACTACAACGTTTATTTAGTTATACTTAAGGGTCGAGCTAGTACCTTCTATTATAATCATTTAGCAGGAAAAGGATATAATTTTAACTAAATAATATACAAGACAAGATACCACTTTAAAACAGAAGAGAATAAACAGCAGTATATATCAGAGTAGAGAGAGACTACCTTCTTAAGAATTATCACTACAAACCCAGGTATCTCTCGGCTTAATTATCTTTAAAAGCTCTTTAATCAACTTTAGACAATTTAGTACGGTTTATCCAAATCATATTAAAAGGACTTTAGCCTACGTAATTAAGTTATTAGCGCATGCCAAGGTATTAAAAAATGCAACCTTACCCTCTTTAATCCTATAAATACTTATAAAGGAGTATATGCTTAATTAAGATCCTTTATTGGCACCGCTATATACTCTTAAAAAGTATAGCAATTTAACACCTAACCCTAACCTATATTAATCAACCCAGCTAACCAACATGATTACAACTGGACTAATTAAATATATGGTAGCCATAGTAGGGGATACGGCAAAGGGTATAATTAATATTAACTATAAAGTAATTATAGAGGTCTTTATGGAGGTTTCTTTTAAAACAATTAACAGAAGAAGTGCTACGTTTATAAAAAGCCAAATTGCTAGTTAACTAGGCACCCTCTTAACAGACAAAAAGAGGCATATAATAAGTTTTACCAGAGCGCACAAAACGTTGGAAACTAAAAGGTCACTATTACCTACTTCCAAAGCTTCCTGGTTTAATATAAAGGCAAAGAAGATCTTAAGGGTAAGGTTAATAAGGCTAAACAGCTCCTTATAGATATAGAAATTAAGGACTACTCTCCTAACCAATACTTTACTAAGTATGGTAAGGTAAATGGCATATAAACCGTTACTGTCCTTAATAACCAATCTACGCTCCATTCTATTATAAAGTTAGATATCTTTAATAAGCCAAAGGAAAGTTCCGCGTTCTCCTTTAATAACAGATACTTAGCAAACGTCTTTTATAGTATTATGCCAGATACTAGAGCTGTAGGAGTATCTATAATAGGAGAACCTTAAGTTTAAGCTCTTTAGCAGCTTAATAGCTCTGTTTAGATTAACCAATTAACGGCAGGCCAGTATACAATTCGTTTTAGTAAGGGTACTATTGTAGAAGGGTACGGTGTCCCTTAGATAGGAAGTCACAATGCTGTCAGTTAGTCAGTCTGTCTGTCTGTCTGTCGGTCGGTCGGTCGGTCATAATCAGTCAAAAGTAATCAGTAAAGCAGTCTGTAAGAAAGGAAAGAAAAGAATGTATTCCGGTAGGTTCCTGATATCCAAGAAGGAGGGAAGCCGAAGGCTCAATATATACAGGAAAATGCCAAGACACTAAGCATGGGACATTTTACCCTACCACACTATAATCTCCCTTAGCACAATTAGGGTCTAAACCCCCTTAAGGTACATCACCTTCCATATTATTCCCACAAACACTCTATTTCTATTTTATATTAGAGATATAGATAAATTAGGCATTAAGCTTAATAACCTTAAAAATATACTTATTTAGGGAGATAATCGGGTGCCTATTATACACAAGTAGGGTCACCCCTAGTTACTCCTTAATTAACTAAAAAAGAGCGTTACTTGGAGCCACTTAACCAAGTTAGAGCTACGTTAAGTACACCATCGTTTTAGCTACCCATCCATTCACCAATTACTTAGGGTTCTTTAGTAAGTAGGTTATAAAGTTAAGATTAAGGCAATTAAACACCTTATAAAGTACTACTATTACTACTAAATAAACTAGAGATCCCCTAGCCAATTTAAGTTCACCCTTAAAAATAACTACAACTTTAACTTCTATATTATTATTAATGTTATATATCTCAGCGGCAAACCAGTACTCTAAGTTATTAACTTCTTAACCTTCTTCTAAGCCGCACGTTTCTTAAAGGGTATATTAGCTAGAAACGCATAGGATACTCTTTAATTATACTAGATTAATATCTACCTAAAACCCTCTAATTAAATTACTTATAATATAGGAAAGAACTTCTTATCTATAGAGTTTTAATAACAGGCAAAGCAATGGCAATTAAGGTTAAGGAAGTCCCTATTAAGGCATATAATAGTATCGGAAAAGTAGAATAATATCACACGCTATTATACCGCGCATATAAGATTATTTCTTTAGAGCTAAAGGGCGCTAGTAAAGAGCTTACCTTACAGATAGCTGTTAAGGCTATTAACGATTCCACTAGCCCAGATAGGTTCGTACCTATATTACTAGTCTTTAGCGCCTACCTTTAAATAACTAACAATTCCCTACTATCTCCCTCTATTATATAATAAGCTAAGGCTATTCGCAAGACAACAAAGGAAGTACAACATCTCTACGCCACGCGCTAGGTCAACAATATATTAGGAATAAGAAATGGCCTAAATACCTTAACTATACTTAACCTACCACTCCAATCTAAAGTACGCATATAGCATAAAAAGGGAGGATAGTCAGGCCCACACAAACTCATTACAATTAATAGTTAAACTTGCACTATTTAGATACCTCACAGACCTACTTAATTCCATTTAACTATTATTAAGCCCTACTACAAGGATAACAGTCCTAAGCCTTTATAGGATGCCCTAGAAGATACCCTAAAAAAAAACCACAACCAATATGCCCTAGAAGGCAACTACAATTCTAATACAGTTATAGTAGATATATCGCAACTATAATATAGTAAAGGTCGCCCAAAGGGATCACAAAACCACCAATATCTTATCAATTTTAAAAAGTAATTTATTACTGCCATTAAGAGTAGGGTTAAGTTATTAATAGCCTTTATAACAACTAAAGAGAAGGTTAACTTTAGGAGCTCCTTTCCAAGCATCTAACAAGTAGAAGATTAACGGTCTTATTATAAAAGGAGTCTTTAGATTTAAAAAGTATAACCCTACTAAGTTTAATAGAGTTCGCATCTTTAAGTTAAAAATGGTTAATAAGATTAAGGGTAAAGCTACTAATACCCCATTTAAAAAATCAAGGCTTATTATCTAAGGTTACAATAATAATAGTAAGGAGGTAATTCTTACGCAATCTCCCATAATTTAATAAGCTAGTTAGCAAGTTATTATTACGCTAGCTCCCTCCTTAATAAAGAATAGAATAGCAGTCTATCTATAAGATATTACTTAGGCCTACACCCAATCAAAAACGCACCTTCAGCACTTAATATTAGTATATCTTCCAGAGCAAATTCGCTACCAATATCCCAAAGATACAATTATGGTTGTGCTTAAGCCACTATATAGAATTGCAGAGGCAGGAGCTTATTAGTAGGCTACCTACAGTAAGCACCACAAAGAGAAGCTTTTAATAACTACCTCTATATTTAATCCCTGCTTCTTTATTATAACTATAGGAACTCCATTTAGAATTATTAGCATATAAACTAATAATATAATTATTTTAGAAGACAACTAATTCTTAGCCCTTAAAGAAGATAAGCTAGTAAAGGCAAACCTTATAGCAAAGCTAAAGAAAAAGCTTAATTCAACAACACTATTACTCTTTAATAGATACATCCTCTTATTAAATAAGGATTCTATTACTTTACGCCAGAAGGGTTAAGGCAAGAAGATTAACATTATTAACATTAATTCTCTAAAGCAAGAATACGTAGAGCAACGCGCTTATAGAGCTTATATTACTTCTATCTATCAACCTAAGGCTTCCTTTAATCTCTCTATTGCCGCTTAATACCAAGAACCAACCAAGGAGGACATCTTTGCCCTAAATAGGCGCCTTTCCTAATAAATAAACCATCTCAATCGGGGACTACTTTATGTGCCTATTAACCTTCCTGCCGCCAAGCTCTTTATATTTATTAATAGATTATTTGCAAATAATAAAGATTTTAGTTCCCAGCTAGAATATAAAATTATTATTACAAACAAATCTACCAGAGAGAATAACTTCACAATCTATAGTAATCTTATCCATTAGAGCTTAACCAAGAGCAAGCGCGTTACTTAAAGCGTTCTAGCGTTAGAGATATATAGAATAGTTAGCGGAGTTAATATAGCAATTACAATTAGAACTACCCTTAAGATAATTATAGATTAGCTCAAACTTCCTACTACTCCTACAATTATATACACCAACTCATATTCACTCTATAAGTATTTAGTTAAACTTAGTACTATAAAGAAGAAGCGTCTTATAATAATATTATAGCACTTTAGCAATCCTACAAGCATCAAAAACTCTTTAAAATTCAATAGATTAATAGCTAAGATAACCCGGCAGATATAATAATAAAGGCAAACCTAAACAAAGCACTAGAGACGTTCGTTAACACAAATACTATATATATATAAGTTAAAGGTTAAGTCAAAAGGGAGTAAAAGATATAGCAATTCAAGAGCAACCAATTAGGATTTTCCATGCCCGGCATAAAAAATCGCTATTAGCTCACTTACTACTAGCGCCTTAGTAGCCCCCTTATCTTCGTATTAACCCCTAACACCCTTCTTCTTTTTCTTAGCTTAGTATCTTTACATAGCAGTAATCTATAAGTGTATATAGGTGGCAACTATAAAAGAAGAGTTACCAGTGTTGGGAATAAGGCAAGCAGTCGTTATATAAGGCAAGTTGCCTTTACATAAGGCAAGTTACCGTCACGTGTTACCACGGCACTAGCGTGGTAAGGAACCTTAAGTTCCTTACCCTTCCTCAATAATCAATAATAAGCTTTTTCACCAACATCACTATGTCTACTCAAGTAGCATTAGTAAGTCACCCTATGTAACCAACAATAAGTGTCATATATAATTAAAAAAACGCTACTAAAAATTAATCTTCCCTATACTAAAAACCTTAATAATTGTACCTACTATATTGGATATATCCTCTTGCGCTCTGGCTCTTGCTACTAACCTTATCTATATACTAAAGAAAAAAGGCTTTAAAGCTATAGTTAAAGCTTTTAGAGTGCTTTGCTTAAGAGAACCACTCCCACTAAATAAAAGCTTTTAGCTCTCTAAAAAACTCTTTAATTGGATTTAAATTAGGTGAATATACAGGCAAATACATAAGCTTAACGCCAAAGGCATTAAAGAGAGCCTATATTCTCTCTAAGTGATAGAAGCTAGTGTTATCTATAATAACTACTAATTGCTTAGTAGGAAAGCGATTACACCATAGTAGAAGAGTATTTGCTACCTAGAACTTAAAGCCTTTGCCATTTATTAAGCCTTTATATACCAAAGCTACTAATACGCCTTTAATTGTATACGTAGGCAGCATATTAAGCCTTATCTTACCCCAATTATATGGCGTATAAGAGACTAGTGCAACACCATAAGGAGCCTAGCCGGTCTTCCGCACGCCCGTCTTTAAATCTATACCTAACTTATTTATAAACACCAGTTAATTGGTGGTATACTATAATATAATGGCGAAATATATATCGCGATTATAAGCGCTGCGCCTAAGGGCTACCTAGCGACACTACTTTGTGTAAGCTACTTTCTAAGCTCCATAACTAGAGGATCTAATTAGCTTGCCTACTTTCTTATCTAGCCAGCCAAATAGAGCTCTTAAAATATTGTATAGCGGCTTACTACAACGTTAAATATATTATAGATTAACCACTCCATCTTATTACTAAAGAGAGTTAGCTTTTCCTCTAGCCGTATTAGTACTACTATAATTATCCAATTGCTTATTATAAACTGGCTACCTTTACCATTTAAAGGTGCCTAAGTTAATCTAAATATCCATAAGTTCCTTCTAATTGACGTAATTAAGCGAACTGTATAACTAGTGATAAAGGCATACTCTGCTTAGGTTGCTCTAAGTTAAAAAAGATCTTTAATTAGGGCGTGCTAATATAGGCCTATTTGTGGAGCTATATTGCAAATATAGTACGGGTGGAAACCTCATGGTATTTGATAAAGATTATAACACTGGAGAAAAGCTAATCGCGAATAGCTTTAAGTCCTTTAAAAGCAAGGTTCTTACAGCCAAGCATAGGCGCTCGCTACAGTTACTATATACAGTTGGTGGCAACCAAGCGAGATTGGATGCGCGTAGCGAATTTAAAATCTCGCTAAAGGGGGGGTGAAGCTGGTCGCGCACAGAGCTATAGCAACTACTTTGGAATAATATTTTTATTTTTATTTTTAGACTCTTAGGCATATTTAACTTCCTATAGAGTATTTTTAATTTAATCTATTAGGTGGTTATAGAGATATTAAGCTTTAGTACTTAAATCCTAGTCGAACTTATATATTTCTATATATCTCTATAACTATCTATTTTTATTTAACTAAAATTTTAAAAGTTGTTTAATTAAGCTAGGAATATATGCTATTAAATTTTTAATATATAGTACTAAGTGGTTGCTAAGATATCTCGTTATAAATTTCGTAGATTTTGGTAGGGAATTAGGTAGGCGACTTACTTAGATGGGCGACTCGCTTATAAAATACGTTAGATTTATAAGGAACCTTTTAATAGGAAAGATACAGCCGTAGTTCTGATTAGCTGAATAAGGCTCTTGCGGTATAGAATTATCTTGACGCGTAAAATGTAATATACGTTACATTTTGCATAGGTAATAAAATGGTAAATTTTGGCATAGGAGAATAGGTTTACGGCGAGTAATATTAGGGGAAATGCTTTATTTACTACGGTTAAGTAAGAGATTCCTATGGGTTTCTTATTACTTGGCGTATAATCTTAGTCGAAAATTTAAATATCCTTAACCTCTAGCAAAAGCTTTAACTTACTACTAAATCTTACTACTAAGGTAGCGAGCTGCTAGCTACCTGCAGTCTTATAGCTAACTGACTATTATAACTCTATAAGCTCGCTAACTGCTTACGTTATTAGCCTCTTGGTAGCGACGCTAGTAGCAACACTAACTTTTAGATACTAATTAGGTAGCTAGAGGTATTTTTAAGACTTTAAGCTTACCTTTAAATAATATATAGAAATAAATGTCTTTAAAGTAAAAGCAGCCCTTTATTTAATTAGAAGACGAGGTATTATATAAAGAGGACTATCTTTATAAGCCCTACGGCAGCTTTATATTGCTTATATTACTACTATAGTAGACTATAGAATATAATGCTAGTAGAAAAGTGAACCTAGAGACTACCTACTAGCTAAATACTAATTCCTATAAAAATAAGGCCCTAAAATTAGTAATCGAAGCGTTTAAAAGAACCCCCTAGCTAATCTATAGAGATTAAGGCCCTATCTCCCTTAGAATTGGATTAAAAAGGCTTTATAATAGCTATATATTAAAAACTCTAAAATTAAAGAAAACTATATAATTAAGGTCTATATAAAAGAGGTTAATAAAGATAGAGATAAACTATTAGCTAGCTCTAGCCCTAGCTCTAGCCCTAGAAACTCCTCTATAAAATACCTCTTATAGCTAAAAATATAGCTGCTATATATAATCTCTAGAGTTTAGTAGCTAATTTAAAACTAGAAAATAGAGAGATTTTCTCTAAAATAGCAAAAACCGTAGTCTCCTCCTATCTCTATATTCTTTTCTATCTTAATAGGTAGTAAGAAAGAAGCTATATAAAAATATCTAAGACTAGTAAAAAATCTATAAGAATCCCTAAAGTGGGACCTAGTAGATATATACTATATAGATGGCTCTAAAAAGAGTAAATTAAATATAGTAGCTATATATAAAATAGGAGAGAGAAATAGGATTAAATACGTAATAAACTAAAATCTAGGACCCTATATAGAAATTATAGACATAGAGCTCTATATAGTCTATATGGCCCTAAAATATATATAAAAATAAAGACTAGAAGAGAAATAAGTCTATATCTTAATAGATAGCTAGGCGGCTATTAAAAGATTATAACTTAATTCTTTTATAAATAGGTAAAAATAGGTCTTTAAAATTACGTCAAGCTATTTTATTTAGCTAGTAAAAATATCTTTATTAACTTTTATTAGGTTCCTAGGAACCTAAAATTTTATAGAAATAAAATAGTAGATAAATTAGCTGGAAAAAAAAGGCCTCTCTAAAAGAAAAGTATAATCTTTTTATACGTTTTTATTCTATATAAGGAGACTAGTAAGAGAAAAGATACTAAACTAGTAGAAAAATATTTAGTAGTAGAATAAGAATAAAGGAAAATACTGAACTAAGATTTATAAAGGAAGCTATTCCTTTTCTCTTAAAGCTTCTTAGGATAGATATTTTAAAAAGCTATAGTTAGCGTTCTTTTAGCTAAGGCTAGAAAAAGGCTACTTTAAATCCTTCTCTAAAATAATAGGTAAGGACGAAAAAAGTAGATATTTAGGGAATATAATGCTATATAAACTCCTAAGCACCTACTATAGTTAGTCGTTAAGAGTTTGGGTCGCCTAGTTAATATACCACCAAAAACTAACAAAACTCTTAATCTTTGTAAGTAAGTAAAGTCACTTCTATATAATAAAAATCTATAAAAGTTTTAAATAAAATAAAATAATATCTTTTCTATTAGTTTACTTAAAAAATTCCTTATTAAAATTTCTTTTTACCGTTTAATAGAGCTAGAAAGTGGGACCTCCCTACGCCTTATTGGATTTATTAATAAATTTACCAAAAAGTCGCTGAAGTTCGATGGAAACTATAAGGCTCCAGCGCCGCACCCCTTTTAATTAATATATACTTTTTAATAAATAGCTAAAATAATATAGAAGATACTTTCACGTATAATTTTATTTAATTCTTAAGCTTTTTTACTTATTTAAAATACTCATTGTTAAGCTTTTTAAACTAAAAGATAGTAAGTTTGGTGGTTTTCGGCGGGGAATTAGGTAGGCGACCCAAACTTTTAACATAGTACTATACTAGACTATAGCTTATATAGGGAAGAGAGAAAGAGAATATAAAGACTACTAGGCTCTTCTTTCTCTCTAAAGGAGTTATTTTATATAAGGAAAGAAAGAGGCGCGATTTTTCTATTCCTAAATAGGATAGAAATATGTATTAGAAAGTGGCTAATAATAGTAGCATCTCTAAAAGGAGGTAACTCCTACTAGGCTTCTAATAAATAGACAATAAAAAGTAAAAAGATAGAAATAAATTATAAAAAGATATGGATAGGCGTTAGGATTGCTTATTTCTTATAGTCTTTTCTAACGTTTTCTTATTACCTAATAGTTATTAGTAACTTAGTGTTTTATAAACTACTATATTATAGTTACTAGTATATATTAAGCAGCCTAGAAAAGATTTATATATTAGCGATATAGCCTAGAGGCTATATACTAGCGTCTATATATTGCTTGGCAATGTCCATCTCAGCAACGCACAATGCTAAGACCTCCTGCAATATTCGCGAATATTAAACGCAGTCACTACGTGGCTAATTCGCTTTCAATACTATTAAACTTATTAATATTTAATATTTATTCATCATTTATTTCATTTAAGAATTATTTTATAACGCTATTACCGCTTATAACCAACTGGGATATCCGTACGCGTGTACAATCCCAATGAGCAAACCTATCTAGATGACTTACCTTAACTACACTATTGTCTACAACCGCTACACCCTCCTCTATTAGTCCTATAATGCCGTCTGAAGCTAATATACGCGCTACTGCCGTAGAAGAGCGTGAAATTACTAGAGAGTAAAGGGAACAAGCCCAAGATAAAAGGGAGATTTAGAAGTATAAGGAAGAGCGTAAAGCCCGCCTAGCGGAGGAGGCTCGCCAGTATAAATACCACCAGGCTCAAATGGCTTAATTATAGTTAGGCGTAGCCGCTTTGGCCTTATAAGCTACCGCAACAGCTACTATAGCTGATGCCCTTAGTAAGCCTCTCCCTTCTAGCGTAAAGTTGCTTGAACTCCGCCTTCCTAGTGTTATAAAAAGGGATTACCTGGATATTTTTAAGGGCACCTTTAATCTAGTAAACCTTGCCTACCTCTAAGTCTATACCGCTCGGATTAAAATCGCCGATAAGACATAGATTAAGAATAGTACTCTAATTATAAGGAAGGTAAAGGTAGATAGAAAGCTATTTGCAGATAAAGGTATCTGGTTTAAAGGTTTTACTAATTATATAGTTATTACTGGCGCCCTTTATATATTCCTGCCGGACCTTATCGCTAGTATGCTTCTTTAGATAAACATAATTCGTATCTTATCAACCTAGTATATCTAGTTAGGTTGTATACTTGACCTAGCACTTAACTACCACACCTTTATAATAACCAATGGCCAACTAAAGCCCGCTAATTGGCAAATACTAGCCTAGTACACAGTACTATACCTTATAATGTCTAGTACTATTGGCTTTACCGCCTTAAAGAGACCTAGGTTAGATACCTCCTATACCTCTAATACCTACCGTAAGTTTAATAGTAGAGGCTGCGATAATATAGCTTGCAAATACCCGCATAAGTGCTTAAAGTGTGGTAAAGATTACGCCGTATTATCTAAAGCTTGCGCCTAGGAACAGCAAGGCGAACCTTATAAAGTAGGGTCTAGCCTAATTATAACACCAACTTTTATTACACGCCTAGGACCTAGGCCTAATACATTACTATTATTCCCTACCTTTATAAAGGCGAAGGCTCTCTACTACTCTCCATCGCCCCTAAGGATCTTAGTGTGGTACTCCCTTCTATCTAACTACCCAGGCAATCTACTAGCCATCTTAATAGACATCCTAACCTACAGCTATAAGATAGGAGCCGAATCTATCCTTATTTTAAGATCTTATGGGAACCACAACTCCTCTTAGGATAACGCCAACCTTATCTCTAAGAATATAATATTAGACCTCGCAAAAGGACGTATTAGAATCGCAATAGGGCCTATTATAGTCTTGCCTTTTAGCTTAGTGCCAAAATCAGATAGAGGATACTGCTAAATTTATAATCTCTTCTTCCTACTAGTATCTTTAGTTAATAACGCAATCCTAGAAGAATATAGAGCACTGGTATATACTACAGTTACCGCTATTTAGGCCTATGTTATTTCGGTAGGTTATAGATGTCTACTGCTTAAAAGAGATATTAAAGACGCGTTCCGTATAGTCCCCCTATCTTATAGGGCAAGAACATTAATAGGCTTCTCCTGGGAAGGTGTTACCTACTAAAAATACTGCCTATCCTTTAGTCTTTAAACTGCGCCGCTTATATTTAATCTCTTCGCAGAAGGCCTATACTAGATACTTTATTTACAACTACCTTGTAAGGTGGAACACTACCTAGATAATTTTATCTTTATCCTTACTAACCCAAATAACTTAGCGGCTATTACTTAGACTTATATCTCTATTACTAACTCCCTAGGTATCCCTTAAAACGGCTCTAAGGATACAGTAGGAACTATTATTAAGGTTTTAGGATATACTATTAACACCATATAAATACAAACTTAATTATCACCACTAAAATAATTACGTGCTATTAAGAAGGTCACTACCGCACTTTAATATAGCTTATTATCGTTCCTCTAAGCCTAGCAGCTTGTGGGCTACCTTATATAGTATACCTATATAATTAGGCTTAGTTAATCTTACTCTAGATCCTTCTGGATCTTTATTACTACTTAGCCAGAGACTTTAGCAAATAAGCATAAACCTAGGCGATTTAGTACTGAGTTGCAAAGTGACTTATATATCTAGCTCGACCTACTTACTATAAGTAATAGGGTATTGTTCTTTAACGACGTTAAGCGTGCCTATATTTATCTCTTTACTAACGCCTCTACCCGGTTCGGGTTTAGTGGCTTTTACTTCTTTAAGGAACTTAAATATAAGGATAACTGGTAGTGGTACACCGCTAACCTCCCTTAATTTTAGGCGTTTAGCATATTGCCTAAGCCTAGTTAATAAGTAGACCATATTAATCTAAAGGAGATATATGCTATTGCTTATGCATTTAATCTATAGTCTACTAACTGGCAGTATAGCGCGCTATCTATTTACACTAATAGTATAGTGGTTCACCACGGTATTAAGAAAACTATTGTCCGTGGCGTAGCAAACAAATCACTCCGCAAGATTATGCTGGCTGCTATAGCTTATAATATCACAATATCCGCGAAGTGGATCCTAGGTGATTTAAATAGCTTAGCTAATATACTATCTCAATTTTAGGCTATGGCTATTTATTAGTTCTGCCTATACTAGGCCCTTAATTTATTACTACCAAAGCTAATAAGTTTTTAATAGGTGCTGTAAACCCAACGGACTACTTATAACCACCTATAAACTTTAAGGATAA
>Ga0307507_10006266_pt1 | contig 18436 bp, 23 predicted proteins | sample 7_EM_MG_FD_207223 | JGI IMG/M metagenome (GOLD analysis project Ga0307507, IMG submission 207223) | Populus trichocarpa ectomycorrhiza microbial communities from riparian zone in the Pacific Northwest, United States - 7_EM | ecosystem: Host-associated > Plants > Roots > Unclassified | place... | reverse complement strand
AATACTCCTGCAAATCGTGTTCATACGTGCTGTGGTTGAAAACTTATAGTCCAATCTCTCCATACTGCCACATTTGGCAGGGAGAACAGACTGATTTCGCATTTTTGGAATAACAAATACAATAATTCCATAGAAAACTCTCTCAGTGAATTCACTCACTTAATGTCATTAAATTCATTGCAAAACATATATTGAATTGGTGATGTGGAAAGTACAAACTCGATGTCTCAAGGAATTGGCCCTGTGACGCTATGTCACAGCATGTCACTGGTCGTCACACTTACTGAGGATTGTGCACCACCAATTTACATACGTAAATCTACTTGACCAAGGTGGTCCCACCTGGTCCCACCCGAAGATTCCGTGACCGCCACTCCCGCCTGTTCCACAGGGTCCATCATGCATCAAGACCCCAGCCAAATTCGGCGGTGCCATCCATATTTGGTAACATCCGTACAGACGGAAGGTTTGCTATGAAATGGCCTTGCAAGCCATAGCACACGCAAATCACCTCCGTTCAGGACGTTCTATAGCTCATTCGAACCGCCTTTTTAATTTTCACGGAACCATATAAATTATATAGAAATAGGACCAGATTTGCTGACACAATTGTGTGAATGCTGTCTGTTGCAGCAGAACAGGACCTGCTCCTTGTCAAGGTGATGGATTCTTCCAAAATGTAAGATATGCATTCTGAGCATATTTCGGAAGAGCCTTGCTAACTTTGGCTACTGTTGAGCCCAGAATTTTGAAGCAATCGACGAAGTTAGCAAGGGACAGCATTCACACGATTGTGTCAGTAAATCTCGTCCTATTTCTATATAATTTATTACATGGCTCTTTGCGCATTAGAAAGGCGGTTCGAATAAGCCATAGAACATCCTGAACGGACGTGATTTGCGTGTGCTATGGCTTGCACGGCCATTTCATAGCAAACCTTCCGTCTGTAAGGATGTTACCAAATATGGATGGCACCGCCGAATTTGGCTGGGGTCTTTTTTTTTTTTTTTTTTTGGATTCTCGTGCAACAAGTAGTCTAGTACTAAGACGCATGGGCAGCGGTAGGCTGCCCTTAGGTGTAATTAGGTCCCGTGGGTTATCACCCCTGTGAATATAGTTGTGTGACGTGAAGCTGTAGGGAATAGGGAATGTATGGTAGGGTGTATGGGACCGAGGGATCGGGGGTGGCGGTTGCACCGAGGTGCTAAGGAAGAGGGAGCGCTATGGCGCTCGGGGTGGGGTGTCTGTGTGTGTGGACAGTGGGTATCGTTGCTAGTCTGAGTCGGACACTTCGTCATCTGAGTCTATGTCAAGTCTATGTCAGGGAGCTCTGGTTCAGCTTCGAAGGATGGGGTGTTTTGGGGCGTGTACTTCTCTCCGGTGAATGTGAATGCACCTGAGTCTTGGAGGAATTCGGCGAGAGCGGCAATCCCTTTGGGGGTGCCCAGTAGTTCTGGGAGGGCGATTTCTCTGTTGTCGTCGTCCTGCAGGCTCCCCCGGTGGTTTTGTAACGGGTGCATGTTCTCAGGATGTGTTCGCGTGTTTGCAAGTTCTCTCCACTTGGCTGGGGTCTTGACCCCGTGGAACAGGCAACACTTGAAGTGCTGGGACGGAATCTTCGGGTGGGAGCCCCTTGAACTTGACTTTACATCGGCAGTCGAGTCGCCTTGATCCAGACTGTCTCGCTAGCTCACAAAAGTATGGAATAGAGGTCAAGTTCAAGTCTTAGCATCTTTGCGGTTTATACCAACACTGACCAGCTCCTACGCTGCAATTCCCGCCTCTGCCCCGCAATTCTCTGGAAGCAGAATGATGCCACCACATTCAACCCGCACCTATATTCTTGACGATCTTGGAGAGCTCTAAGTTACAGAACTTGGATCATGAGCCAAGATTCAAAAATTAAGTGACTTCCTGCTAAATTTCTTCCCTTGCCCTATCTGTGCGTCCCAGATGCCTGGGAGGTTACTATATGCCTTTCTCTTGGGGTTTTTCCACATTTCCGTGTCCATGGGATTTGGGTGTCGCCCAAACTTATTTTTTGGACGACCAAGAGGGGATTGAAGGCCCTATAACTCGAGCAACATCCACACCGCACAGTCTGGGTATCCTGATCCCCCACCGCTATCACACCTTCAAAGATTTCTGTCCTGCTTGAACCTACCTCCTGCCTCCTCGCCTGCATATCTGGTTGAGAAGGATGATATTTCTGAATCGGCTTGATGACTTGGTATCTGCTATGAGCCCTCCCTCCTTGATGCAGGTACCTATTTACTGATCTTTGCCTTTGCTGGCATCGATTATCAAGACCATCACGTCTTCATGGCTCTCTAATTCCTGTTCCGTGGAGGCCTTATCTCCCATTCTATGATCTCTATTTGCTTGTTTAGATTACAGCAATGATCTCCTTGCCTCCGACGATCGATTTTAAACATAAATAGTATCATCAAATTATCGGAAGCGACAACTGATCTGCCTTCATACCAACGCTGCAGCACAGAAAGTCTGGTCCCCGTTCTCTTTTGGAATGGAAGATCTCTACTTGCCAAATCTGTTTCGATTCTCGAAGAAGTTCACGAGGAACTCATTGTCATCACGACTCGCTGCTCTACTTCATTCATCTTAACCGCCTTATTAACGTTATAGGTCCTTATTGTGGATTGCGTGGTAGAGCGCTTGGTGTGCTCTTCTGGTTGCAACGGCTACTCTCCTATGATGTGAACCCACCTCATGGTCCAAATAACCTGTGGTCCCCATCAACACAAATGTAGCGACGATCTTTGGTTAGACCAGAAAAAGCAAGTCTTTTGTCTCCTCTGTAAGTCTTGTGATGCGGATGGGGTTAACATTCGGCCCATAATCGGCTGGGGACTGAAGCTTACCAGCTTTCCCTGCCTTTTTGTGAAGAGGTGTCTTTTAAAGTTGTGAAGTGGCAGAAACGCGGCGAGTGTCTTGATATGCTTTCGGTGTTGTTAACGTTGTTGAAACTAACTCTGAGTTTATCTGTGTGAGGTGCTAGCTCCTCATAGAGTAAGATAACTGAGAACATACTTGCGATTGAAGGATCTTGTCAGATCGCCAAAGGGAAGATTCAAAGAGTTGAAAATGGTTGAGAATGGTGAATAGATTGGCGGGCTGGTGCGGCCAAAGTCTTCTCACCCCAGATTTCCGGATCGACTGCCATATCGGGGAGAGATCTCTCCATTCTGGTACCGGAAAGACTGGCGCCCACAACCGGGAGTTTGACCCCCACCACGAAGTCGTCACTCTTAGCTCTTAGTGCCCTTCTCCCATTCAAGCGGGCGCAAATTCCACCCTCCTCTCCGGATTGTGATATTCAAGAATATATGAGCAGGGTGACCTCGAAGCATACGAACTGATCCTTCGTTTGAGATGTTTACTACTCACCCCCAAGGGACATCTTACCAGTCCTCAGTCCCTCACCATCATCTTCGACAGCCGGAAATGCAGAATACATATGATCACCAGGCCAATAATCCTCCGAGGCAGACGAGACATCGTCCCCTGGTAGATATGATCGGCCTCCCAATACATTTTTCGACTGGTCAGTTCGCGGGCCAGACCATCCGCGCTGAACTGGACGAGATACAGAAAGCCGATCTGGGGCGCAAGTGAGCAATGTCATTCAGCCGTCGATCTTTTGAGAAACCCTCTGATAATATTTTAGGTATGCGCGTGTAGACCGGAGGCCTTTAGACCCACCGCCCGTGGTACGTTTGCGCTTCTTCAATATTCGGGAAGACGACGGAGTCGCCCAAGAACGCGGCACCGAGATCAACAATTACGAGTATATTTCTTTTATTAATTTACCTGACGAACATGCAACTTATATATATATATATTCTTTCTAGTGAAATACAAACTATCGGTCTTATGTCCACAGTGGATTTATTCCCTGTCCCGAATGAAAGCTGGACGTCAAGGTCTCCGACACAAACTTCGTTTTCCTCCTCTTCTCCTACACCTTTGAATGGAAATGGGAATTTCAATTTTTCTTCACCGCAGGCGAGCCCGCCCACTGGAGCTCAATCACAGACATCGACTCCCAATTCTCCAAGCTTCAAGGATGTTATACACTATGTGGGGAACTATGCCATCACAGAAAGTTCAAAGGTGACTTCCTCCTTGGTTGGCGCAACATTTGTCCAACCTGCAATAGTGGATTATGAGGGGAAGAAAACGATAATATTTGTATTTTCTGTGAGAACATCGTCGCTTGATATAAAAGTGCCACTCAAAGTGTCATCCTTCAGGACCTAGCAGTTAAAATTGAAGGGACATTTCTTCTTCGATACCGTGTTTTTGATATATATTCAAGACCCCGTGATAGGGAGGACTTGTTGGTACAAGCGGAATGTTATGGCGGACCATTTCGTGTTTACTCCACTAAGGAGTTCCCCGGGTTACAGGCTTCTACTGATCTGACAAAGGTGGGCTGAGCACAGGTCTATTCGGTGACAACTTAACTGAGTTACTCTTTTAGCACCTTGCACGATGGGGGGTACGTTTGAATATCCGTGAAACCGAACGGAAGCGGAGAAAGAAGGGTGAATTTGGTGGTCCTCTGGTCGATCCAAAATTCAAACGGAAGAGGACGACTCCAGGAAGTGAAGACGACGAAGCCAGCGACGAGGATTGATTCCATCTGATATGATGAGTCTGACACTCGGAAAATTGGAATGACACATCACACACGGAGATTACGAGTCACTATATGCGCAAGACTCAACGGGAGGATTTTGATTGTATACTTGGATTCCGAATATCTTATGCCCTGATAAACTGACATGCTGCTGTAGGTTACTGTCTAGATGTTTTCAATACCGATACCATTGCTTCTGCTCATTTTACTATCAATGACGTGGTGCCATTCTGCCAACATAAATTGTTAGTAAGTATTGGGGGCTCTAAAGCAATTAAAGCGGCACCATTTTCAGTTAGAACGCAGGCCCCTGAGCAGCGTTTTTGAAATTGTGTCCCCGGAAGACGGCGGAACTTGGATGGGACTTCCAGGAAACTGGGAACCTTCCAGTGAGTATCATGGTAAATTGGAGCGTATCCCCCTCCCTTCAAGGTCAGGTTCGACTGTAACTTCAGCGTACTCGTACATCGTAAACCAAGAGGCTACACGCCAGCGACTGCCAGCGATCTGACTGTAAAGGTATAGGCGATCCGGCTGAATCCGACTTTCTATCACCGCGGCAGGGATCATTCAATTTGATGGCCGGGTTATTTTGCCTGTCTGGACTCTGGACCCGCCATGGTCACGACTCAAGCCAACACACAACCACCAGAACAGCTTTATAGCCTAAGTACCTTCCAACCCCCACTGCATCTTTAAGGTCCTGAGGCATAACCCTGCCGGGGAGAGGCTCGCTCTGCTTGATCATTCAATTCAACCTGGTACAAACTTCTTGAAAGTAGGTCGTCACTGTGCGAAAACTTCAATTCTGTTAAAGGACGTCTACTGATCTCAGTGTTGTATCTAGCTATGATCCTGCACTTCGAATTTTTCTGTACTTAAAACGTCCCGAGGACTATGTCCTTCCAAGTCTCGATACTCTGAATAACAATAAGACGTCCTTCAAAACTTACTCCGAGTGTCAAGACATCGGTGGCTTTGCAGTCTACCTTTACGGCAACAACGAAGGCTCCTACGAGTCGGGCCCCGGCGATTCTGTTTGATTGTCGTTGGCAACCAGGGCCATATCGCCAGTACCGGCGCAGCAGGGCGTAGAGGGCGCGGACCCGGCGGAGAAGCGCATCAAAGAGGTTCTCCGCAGCTAGCGCTGCAACTTGGACCCGATCGTCGAATAGACCGCACTGTCGGCGCACTTCATCGCTGAGAGCCGTCTTCTTGCCCTCTATGTGCCTTCTTCTTCCTCCTTTATGCTCGTATTATTTATCGGCTCGTTGTCGGTGCCGCCGTGAGGCTGGCTTTTGAGGTTTGTTGCGTTTCTTCATCCCGTCTCAATTTTTTCAAAATCCGTGCTGTCGTAACGGAATAGGTGTATTTTTATTCGACGGGATCGAAGCTCAAGCGAGTTATGTTCGTGTGCGCAGACTCGTATTATGTAATTGGTTGGAGTTGTCCTTCCCCCTCTTACTATGAAAAGTATCTAACTGTCTTTATCTTCAGACTAGTAAGTGCATGACTCAGCAAACATGTCGTATGCCTCGTCAAGTACTAATACTAATAGAGCTGCCGGACATGACTTTGGATCACCGTTCCAGATACTATTTGGTTAGTGGCGGCGTGTAGCACAGATAAGCCCCATCCTCGCTTGCGGCTTGCGGCTTGACTATACACGTGCATGCTATTTAGGGAAGTCGTTGGAGTAGGCTGTACGGGCGTTCTGGAATCCTATAGTCACTAGGTCATTACCAAGTGCATCAAGTCCATGTTGAATTTAAAAAAAAAACAGCTAACTAAAGCCTGATGCATGAGCGCTGAGCACTAAGTAGTACTGGCAACTACAATGTAGTCGTGAATTTTTTGAGTTTAGGGGATAAAATACCGAAAGTGGCAGTGTGGGAAGGAGCGTCATTTTCAGTGCGTTGTGTGTGCGGCAGCCACCGTATTAATATTCTCCCAAACAACCGCCAACTCTGCTCCCCCTCTTCTCTGGGCTTCTTCTCCTCTCCTCAACCCCAGACCCATGCCTGCCCGCCCAGGGCCCTCCAGCCAGGAAGGCTACCCTTCGTCGCCTCCGTCAGCCGACACCCACTCAAACGACCCCTTCAACCAGGGAAGGCGCTACTACGACAACGAGTCCGAGCATGTAGAGTTCGGTCGTCGAGAGTACAGGGAGACGTACGCCTCAGACAGCAGCAATCCTGCAATCAATGATTACGACAACAACGGCAACTATGACTATCGTCAGCCTCCCTTGTTTCGTTATCTATCGTGTCTCATTTTAGTCCTACAGCCATGCAAGATACCGACTCTGATCCTGACGTCTATGCACGGCCAGCACCGTCATCCGAATCGCTAGGCCCTCCAGGAGTCCGTAGCGTCTATCCCGAATCAGCCACGCCGACCTATATGGAATACGCAGGCCCAGCCGGCGCTCAGGAAGCATATCCTGCGTGGAGCCCAGATCGCCAAATCCCCCTTTCAAAAGAGGAGATTGAGGACATTTTTCTTGACCTCACGCAAAAGTTTGGGTTTCAGCGGGATTCCATGCGAAATATGGTGCGTCGAGTGTCTTATTCATTGTCTTGGTCCGGTTCTCTTCGCCTAGACAACCAAGTGTTTCTCGGCTTGACGTCTTTGACGAAGAGTTTAATTATAGACTGCCCTCACTGTTCTATCAACGATACTAATACGTGCCATACAGTTCGATTTCCTAATGCAGCTACTCGACAGCAGGGCATCTCGGATGTCGCCTAATCAAGCACTACTGACGCTCCACGCCGATTACATTGGCGGTCACCACGCCAATTATCGCAAGTGGTATTTTGCTGCTCAGCTCGATCTTGACGACGCCATCGGCCAAACTCAGAATCCGGGCTTAAATCGGCTCAAGTCAACACGTACTGCCAAGCGTCCACCCCACGAAAAGTCACTAGCAACTGCCCTTGAACGATGGCGGCAAGCCATGAACAACATGAGCCAATATGATCGCCTTCGCCAAATTGCTCTTTATCTTTTGTGCTGGGGAGAGGCGGCGCAAGTACGGTTCGTGCCCGAGTGCCTTTGTTTCATCTTCAAATGTGCGGATGACTACTATCGGTCTCCTGAGTGCCAAAATCGTGTCGAGCCTGTTCCCGAGGGTCTTTATCTGAGGGCGGTTACAAAGCCGCTTTATCGTTTCATTCGCGACCAAGGCTACGAGGTCGTCGATGGGAAGTTTGTGAGAAGGGAGAGGGATCACGAGAATATCATTGGCTACGACGATGTTAACCAGCTGTTTTGGTATCCAGAGGGTATTGCGAGGATTGTGTTGAACGATAAGGTTAGTTTCTTCAAAACATCATATTCAATGTTTCATCTCAGTCTCGATCTAGACGCGCCTTGTCGATCTTCCACCGGCACAACGCTTCATGAGGTTCGATCGCATTGATTGGAATAAAGCCTTCTTCAAGACCTATTACGAGAAGCGCACTTTCGGTCATCTCCTGGTCAACTTCAATCGCATCTGGGTCATCCATGTTGCCATGTATTACTACTACACCGCCTACAACTCGCCCACCATCTACGCCGTTAATGGCCACTCGTCTCCGGCTATGACATGGAGCGCTACTGCCCTGGGTGGTGCTGTTGCAACTCTGATTATGATTCTCGCCACACTCTTTGAATTTTCGTACATTCCCACAACTTGGAATAACACCTCACATCTCACCCGACGCCTCGTTTTCTTGCTGATCACTCTTGGTCTTACCTGCGGCCCAACGTTCTACATTGCCATTGTGGAACATAATGGCACAGGTGGTTCACTCTCCCTCATCTTGGGCATCGTTCAATTTTTCATTTCTGTCGTCGCAACTGTCCTCTTCGCCATCATGCCATCGGGTCGCATGTTTGGTGACCGGGTGGCAGGTAAATCTCGGAAGTACCTCGCCAGTCAAACCTTCACTGCAAGCTACCCTGCACTCGAGAAGAAAAATCGCATTGGCTCCATCGTCCTATGGCTTCTCGTCTTTGGATGCAAGTTCACGGAATCTTACTTCTACCTAACCCTATCATTCAGTGACCCGATCCGTGTCATGGTTGGCATGAAGATTCAAGGATGTCAGGACAGATTCTTTGGAAACGCCCTCTGCACCAACCACGCTGCCTTCACGCTGACAATAATGTATATCATGGATTTGGTTCTCTTCTTCCTGGATACCTTCCTTTGGTACATCATCTGGAATACGGTTTTCAGTATCGCCCGTTCTTTCACGTTGGGTTTATCCATTTGGACCCCATGGAGGGACATATACACCCGGTTACCCAAAAGGATCTATTCAAAGTTACTGGCTACAGGCGACATGGAGGTGAAGTACAAGCCGAAGGTGAGTTTGCACTTGTCTTTGAGTCTAATGTTTCTCGAACGTTTTTTCCTTCTTTCAGGTCCTCGTCTCGCAAATTTGGAACGCTATCATCATCTCCATGTACCGTGAGCATCTCCTGTCCATCGACCACGTCCAGAAATTGCTCTACCATCAAGTTGATACTGGTGCTGGTGGTCGAAGAAGTCTTCGTGCCCCTCCGTTCTTCATCTCGCAGGGTGAGAAGGGCTTCAAAGGGGAGTTTTTCCCAGCGGGCAGTGAGGCTGAGCGTCGGATTTCGTTCTTTGCTCAATCCTTGACAACTTCCATCCCGGAACCCCTTCCCATCGATGCCATGCCCACTTTCACCGTCTTGACACCCCATTATAGTGAGAAGGTATGCCCATCATCTCGTTGTCTCTGAGGGAAGGCGTTCTGATGTCACCGTTTTCAGACCCTTCTCTCACTTCGTGAGATCATTCGTGAAGAAGATCAGAATACCCGTGTTACTCTGTTGGAATACCTAAAGCAGCTTCATCCGGTTGAATGGCAGAATTTCGTTAAGGATACCAAGATTCTTGCTGAGGAGTCCGCCATGTTTAACGGGGTCAACCCATTCGCAAACGACGAGAAGGGCCAATCAAAAGCAGACGATCTTCCTTTCTATTTCATCGGCTTCAAAAGCGCTGCCCCCGAATTTACCCTCCGTACTCGTATCTGGGCTTCCCTTCGTGCCCAAACACTCTATCGCACCGTCTCTGGGATGATGAACTACTCTAAGGCTATCAAGCTGCTGTACCGTGTCGAGAACCCCGAGGTGGTCCAGTTGTTCGGAGGCAACACCGACAAGCTTGAAAAGGAGCTGGAGCGCATGGCCAGGAGGAAATTCAAGTTTGTGGTCTCAATGCAACGGTACTCGAAATTCAACAAGGAGGAGCATGAGAATGCCGAATTCTTATTGCGGGCATACCCCGAACTACAGATCGCTTTCCTTGAGGAAGAGCCTCCCCGCAAAGAGGGTGGCGACCCCAGGATTTTTTCGTCACTCATTGACGGTCACAGCGACTTTGTCCCCGAGACTGGTCGTCGCAGACCCAAGTTCCGCATTGAGCTCCCCGGTAATCCCATTCTCGGAGATGGAAAGTCGGACAATCAGAATCATGCCATCATCTTCTACCGCGGGGAATACCTTCAGCTTATCGACGCTAATCAGGACAACTACCTCGAAGAGTGTCTCAAGATCAGGAACGTGCTGGCCGAGTTCGAGGAGTATGCCGTCTCGACCCAAAGCCCGTACGCTCAGTGGGGCCACAAGGATTTCAAAAAGCCACCTGTTGCCATCGTTGGTGCTCGCGAGTACATCTTCTCTGAGAACATTGGTATCCTTGGTGATTTGGCTGCTGGAAAAGAACAAACCTTCGGAACCCTCGCAGCTCGATCGATGGCGTGGATTGGAGGAAAGCTCCATTACGGACATCCAGATTTCCTCAATGCATTATATATGAGTACCCGTGGTGGTGTGTCGAAAGCACAGAAGGGATTGCACTTGAATGAAGATATCTTCGCTGGCATGAACGCCTTTGGTCGTGGAGGTCGCATCAAGCACACAGAGTACTACCAGTGCGGCAAGGGTCGTGATCTCGGATTCGGAACCATTCTCAACTTCCAGACGAAGATTGGTACAGGTATGGGTGAACAAATGCTCAGTCGAGAATATTACTACCTCGGAACCCAACTTCCTATCGATCGATTCCTTACCTTTTATTACGGACATCCGGGTTTCCAGATTAACAACATGCTGGTCATCCTATCAGTTCAGATATTTGTGGTGACCAGTACGTGTTCAAATTGGGATTGTGTTCTTTCCACTGACCAATTTCTTTGTAGTGGTGTTCCTGGGAACCTTGAACTCGCGGCTCCAGATTTGCAAGTATACCTCGTCGGGTCAATTCATTGGTGGTCAAGCTGGATGCTACAATCTAGTTCCTGTCTTTGAGTGGATCAGACGTTGCACCATCAGCATATTCTTGGTATTCATGATCTCTTTCTTGCCATTGTTCCTTCAAGGTTCGTTGCCTCAACCCGTTTTTAATTTGCACACTCATTTGATGATAGAACTCGTCGAGCGTGGAACCTGGAAAGCCATCTTCCGTCTTACGAAGCAATTCGGCTCATTATCATTCGTCTTCGAGATCTTCGCCACCCAGATCTATACCCATTCCATTCTTAGCAATTTGACCTTCGGTGGTGCTAGATATATCGCAACAGGTCGTGGTTTCGCAACCACCAGAATTCACTTCAGCACGCTCTTTTCGCGCTTCGCTGGGCCCAGCATCTATCTGGGGATGAGGACACTGATCATGCTTCTTTATGTGACCTTGTCGCTCTTGTCACCCTACCTCATTTATTTCTGGATATCCACCCTCTCGTTGTGTATTGCACCGTTCTTCTTCAATCCACATCAATATGTGTTCTCCGATTTCATCATTGATTATCGGCAAGTCATCTTTGACTCTCACTTGACACGTCGGCTGATTGTCTTTCCTATTTTAGGGAATTCTTGAGATGGATGTCTCGAGGTAATTCGCGGTCACACAACAACTCGTGGATTGGTTACTGCCGCCTATCTCGCACTATGATCACTGGTTACAAAAAGAAGAAACTCGGTCATCCTTCCGAGAAACTCTCTGGAGATGTTCCACGAGCGGGATGGCGTGCAGTCATCTTCTCCGAGGTCATCTTCCCTATCATCATGGCCGTTCTCTTCGTGGTAGCCTACATGTTTGTCAAGGCATTCCCCGATTCAGATGGGAAGTATCCACCAAGTCCGCTGATCCGTATTGCTGTCATTTCACTCGGTCCCATTGTGTGGAATGCAGCTATACTTCTCACTCTCTTCCTGATCTCTCTCTTCCTCGGTCCTATGCTCGACCCTGTGTTTCCCATCTTCGGCTCCGTTATGGCATTCATTGCTCACGCCCTTGGAGTGGTGGGTATGATCGGTTTCTTTGAATTCTTGGTAAGAATCAATGTCTATCTGTTATGCAACTTTATGCTAACTTTTATCAACGAAAGTGGTTCCTTGAGCTGTGGGATGTGTCTCACGCTGTCTTGGGTTTAATAGCCGTCATCGCAATTCAGCGTGCTATTCATAAGATTCTGATCGCCGTCTTCCTTTCTCGTGAGTTCAAGCACGACGAGACCAACCGAGCATGGTGGACCGGACGCTGGTATGGTCGTGGACTTGGTGCACATGCGATGTCTCAACCGGCGCGAGAGTTCATTGTCAAGATCATCGAGTTGTCGTTATGGAGCTCTGATCTACTCCTTGGGCACATGCTGCTGTTCATGTTGACCCCGCCCATTCTGATACCCTACTTTGATCGCTTCCATGCCATGGTCCTCTGTAAGCCTTTTTATCAAGGGATGTTTTTTTGTCTCGCTAACTACTTTCGTCTTGCAGTCTGGCTTCGTCCATCGAAGCAAATACGTGCTCCATTGTACTCTATTAAGCAGAAGAGGCAACGTCGCTGGATTGTAAGTATCCTACTCTTTGTTTCATGTTTATAACTCACGTTTCTTACAGATCATAAAATACGGCATAATCTATATCGTAGTCATTGCCCTCTTCGTCGTTCTCATTGCTATTCGTGAGTTTCCTGGACGCTGTCCAAGTGATTGATTTTAATCATTCTATTCCAGCGGCCGTATTCCGAACTACCCTAAAAATCAACTGCACTCTTTGTAACAATCTCTAAAGGACCCTAATCTTCACGACCCTTATAGACTTTGCCGCGCCCATACCGTTTATCTTAATTCATTTTCGGGTGTCGGGATGTTCTCATGGACTTTCAGCGAGCAATCTTCTCGTCGACTATTGTGGATCATTTTACCGCACGGACATTCATGTACGCCTACTATACAAGACAAATATGATTACGATCTTGTCATTCACAGCCATTTGGAGAGTATCTGCTCGGAGATGTTCGCTAACCTCACAGCACACAGCATCGTAACCTCCCGAGATACCGCAACTATTCGCAAGGTGACAATCACATCTGTTCGTAGTTGGCTTCAAAAAATAGATAATGGTCTGCATTAGTCGAAAGTTGCGAGGCGACGCGCATGTTTACCGGAACAAGGACCGCCTGACGAGCACAACCCCCGGAGAAAGTTCTCCTCGGTGGGACTTGGCTTTCTTTCTTCGTCTGCCCATTTGCATATATATATTATGCTCTAACCTTCAGTTTGACATCCTCCTGCCAACTACCCCCCACCCTCCTGCCAACTCACTCTCAATCAAGTTACCATGAAGTCCTTCATCGGCGTTGGAACCGCTGCGTTGCTGCTGCCAGGAGCTATTGCACGTACCTTCACTGTATATAAATATTTCATAAACGTTTTCCTTTCACTTAACCCTCGCCCTTCCAGGTACGCAACGCTTGCCCCTTCACGATATGGTAAGTTGACCTCCCACTCCACTTTTTTTTCAGCTGAAATGGTCACGCTAAATCAGGCCCGCAGTAATGCCTCGTTCCATGACATCATATCGCAGTATGTGGCAGGCCTGACGTCACTGCAGATGTTCACCGATCTAAACGTTGCCCAAAACGTGCCCGCCTTCGCAACTGGGTAAGCCTGAACAGCTGGTCGCCTTTTACGGTAGCTCTGGAATTCACGCTGATGATTCGAATAGATGGGAAGCTGGGGCATCCACCCAGGTCAACTTTGCGGTTCCCGACAACTGGAAAGCCGGACGCATTTGGGTTGGTATTTTCAGCTGTACTCAATCATGTTGATTGTCGAATTTTCAGGCTCGTCGTGACTGCAACTTCTCAACCAATCCCAGCCCTAACTCCTGTCTCGATGGCGGATGTAACGGAGGTTTGGAATGCAACCCCCACACTGGCACTGTACGCCATTCCCAGCTTCAAAACGTACAAAATAAAAATTTCTACAGGGTGTTCCTCCAGCCACAGTGGCTGAATGGACACTCCAAGGCGATGGAAACCGAGACTTCTACGATGGTAGGTTTTCTTCGCATCTCCGGGCCACCTTACCTGGCTTAAAACTGCAATTAGTCTCACTAGTTGATGGTTACAACCTACCAATGAGGATTGACAACAATGTGGGTTGCCCAGTCGCTGATTGCCCTGTTGACTTGGGACCAAAATGTTTGTTTATCTGCCATTTCTGCCACCTGAGATTCTACTTATTGGCGTCCATGACAGGCCCGACTCCTCTCAAAGGGCCTTTTGACTCTACTGGTTTCCCTGTCGGCTGCAAAAGTGCCTGCGGCGCCGATTTGGATGGCAACCCAGGTCTGTGATAGATCCTGCCAGATTCAAAAACGATGCAATCATGATGGATCTTCACCAGGAAACTCTGCCAACTGCTGCTCAGGCTCCCACAAATCTGCGGCCACCTGCCCTAGTTCCGGTATGCATAACATTGCAGTTGATGTCCCTACCCTTTTGAAATCCCTTTCTGCGATTTGTACAGGTGTCCAGTTCTATAGCTACTTCAAAGGAAACTGCCCCAACGCATACGCCTACGCCTTTGATGAGTCGAGTGATACTGCCCTGTGGACCTGTAATTCCGGCCTGAACGCCGACTATACCCTGACTTTCTGCCCATAGATGTCTCTTATTCGTGCAATACGGTTACCTCTCAATCATCGGACTTACAGTTCCCTAGGCCTGTACCTATCTCCCTGCTTTGATATACATTGCATATATACTCCCTAAATACTACCATCCGCACTGAACATAACGGAGAATGCCTGCTACTTGGCTTGTGGTGGTGGATAGTAAAGTCGTGGTAACTTAAGAAACGCGGGCGGCTTTTGACGTTCGCAACTTAATTCAAAGTTTTGTTTTGCTGCCTGGCACCCACTCTCAGGCTCGCTCACCAACCTCGGGGCCATTGTGGCTTTTTGTCCTTGAAACTTACTCGCCGTTTTCTATGGTTTTCTATCGTCCAACGAGGCGCAAACGTCGATACAACGTTCAAACTGCAGCTCCTGCTTCCAACTTCTTTTCCGCTATGAATTATTTGCAGGGACTCGGGAACTAGGGCATTTCAGTGCTCTACAATGGCTCCAGAGTCCATACCTAACCGCAGTCCTGGTCATCATTTGATCGTAATTGTCACCAAGGTAAGGCTTTGAACGTTCCTCTCATGTGCAGCTATGGTCATACTGACATCACATCTCGGCTGAGCCAGATTACACCTTGTACACAACAGAAGCTAAGCCGCCCTGTCATTTCGGCAAAGCTTTCCGAGTCGCAAATCCGGTGACTGCTCCTCCGCATGGGGCTTTAATTGACCTCATACGAGTGGGTTTTTCGTTGGCAAGGGCCCACTGGAAACGAAGGCCATTGTCGGGTTGCCACATGCCCTGATATTCATCTGACTTGCGGGTAAGAGTCATACTGTGATTTGGCAAAATGTTTCTTCATCGAACCAACAGAACCTCCTGCCTATGCGACAACATACTCAAGGCCAAGGATTTGAACTAGTGCAAAATACGAGAATTCTAACATTTGGAGCAACACTTACTCAACGTTTCCATGAAGACTTTTTTACGACGACCCTTGCTCTAGCCGCTGGCGTTTCTGCCCCGGTCAGCGCAGATAAAAGATGGCATTATCTATTCTCATGAGGCCCAAAAGGTGTATAACGCATGTCCATTCACAATTTGGTAAGATTTATCACCTTATTCATGATTTTTTTCGTCTTGACTTCTTTCTAGGCCAGCGGTAAATATCTCTGCGATAAACTCTCCCAAAAACCAACCTAGATTCTTGAGATGTTCACGGACCTGTTGGGACCGCCGTTCCAGTCTTCCAGACAGGGCAATCTTGACTTGAATAACTTTTCTAAGTTGGGAAGCCCCAGCTTGGTCAAAGATTTCGTTTACCGTCCCCAACAATAGGAAGGCTGGAAGGATCTGGGTAAGTAGAATCATTCAGTAGCTATGTATCATAACTCACGAGAGTGTAGGAAGGCGTCACTGCGATTTCTTCAGAAACACAGGGCTTACCTGATGGGAGCTGCAACGGCGGTCTCCCTTGCGACGCACACACAGGAGCTGTGAGTCTCCAAGAACACCTGAAGATTCAATCCCTAACTTTCCCATTCGATAGTATGTCCAGCAACTGTTGCAGAGTTTACTCTCTCGGCCGACGGAAACAAGGACATTTGTGATGGTGAGAGGAGTCGGGTAAATTTCATGGAGAGATATGCCAACTTTTCACGAGTGTCCCTCGTTGATGGGTACAATCTCCCAATGCGAATCACCAACAATGTCGGTTGTCCGGTCGTGGATTGTCCAATTGAGCTTGGTCCCAACGGTGTGTGGTAGCAATTGAATTATCATCGAATGTATCATTGATGCCTCACTCAATCTAGCGGATTTTCCGTGGGTGCAAGTCCGCCTTTGTTGTGAATCTTGACGGAATTTAAGGTATAAATTAATTTTTTGAACCTTCTTCTGCGCTTCATGGATTCCATTACAGGAGACTCTGGTAATTATTGCTCCGGTAGCCACAATACCTGCGCAACCCGCCCCCCTTCTGGTAACTGCGAGCCTTGCTATTCTTCTTAAGTATGCCTCACGTGCTTTTGAAGTAACAGGTGTTGCGTTCTACAGCTACTTCAGCCAGTGCCTCATTTCCGTATCTTTTTTGGATATGCACGCTAACCGTCACAGAAAACAACTGTCTGAGCTCATGCGGACATGCATACGATGAATCAAGTGGAACGGCACTGTGGACTTGCAATGCTGTTCTTAACGCTGATTATACCATCACGTTCTGCCCTTGTCGCTAGGGAATATCAACTTCTTTGTTTTTTTGAAGTCCATCTTGTTTCTTATTACAGCGGACAAGCTCTATACGGTCTCCCCAAGCGTATGTATTTTCAAGTCAAGTCTACGCGGTTGAATGTCAATGTCAGAATATTTTATTTTTGTCGCTTGTGCAACTTCGACTTTCCTCAAGACTGGCAACTACTGGCAAACTACTTATTGTGAGTTATGTTCTGTTATCTGGTCAAAATCAAGAGTAAAGTTTTCGCAAACATATTACAATCTTGTACTTATTATTGGTTTCCATGTAAGGACCACCGATAATCAATTTTACAGACGCCCAATAGATGCCTGCCTTGTGGCTGCCAATCAAGTCATGCCAACTTGATCAATGGTGGGGCTTTGAAGTCTCAAGCCGCTGCAAAACAACAAGCGTAAACAGCCCAACCTTATCTTGTCCATCACCATGGGCCGCTGGACACAATACGATGAAGTAAGCCGTTATATCAAGGCATCTCTGGTTTTGTCATAGCTCAACTTGTGCCCAACAGGATGAGGCGCGCTTACCGGAAGGTATGCAGCGTATTGGCTACGACGCCGACTGCGGTCGCTACACCTTTCGTGATAAGGAAGGAAACATATACCAGAGTGCTCCTAGAGCAGAATATGGGATTTTAACACCTGTCCCTGACCCCATCGCTGAGGTCTTTAAGTCAAGGCCTCAGGCACTTGCCACTGATGGTAAGTCGTTAGAGAGATATGCAGAGAGACCCTGACGCACTTATTGTCTTTTACCACTCTCAATAAGACAAGCAGAAATCAAGGAGCGATTCTTTGAGTCCTGTAGACCAACCTCCACAAACCTTCCATGACTTCCTACCACCTAATGCTATCACGTCAGCCTCGTTGTCAGAGAGCAAGAAACCATTGCCCCCTACCACGAGTACTATAACTCCCCGCGAGCGCTTCGTACGAGCTGTACGGAAAACTGCGCTGCCCAAGATGCAAGGCGTTGTTCATGGTCTCCAACGCTCAATGACATCTGCCAGAAGGGCTTCCTCAGGCTCTTCCAGGGAGTCCAGCGATACTCAACGCCTTTTGGGAACTCCAAAAGGTTCATCGAATTTGGAACTTGCTACCTCTTCGGTTACTGCATGGTCAGGTCGTTCACGAACGTCATCTCTGATGGAAGTACCGTAAAGCCACTGACTTGTAAGGACAAAAAACGAAGGATTTATTGTACCCGTATGCTCAATCAGTCATTTCAAATCTTACCCACAACCGGGCCGTCTGTACTCTAGTTTGGATCGTCAATTTTCTGTACTTACGAGTGTATTCTATGGACATCATACATCTGGATCCTATTGTATCTATGAGCCCGTTTGTGACCTCTACGCTTTTCGTTGAATCGATATTTGATTGATTCTGTTAACAGGGTGCAACACACCCTTACAAAAAGGCGCCTAGCAAATTTGAAAGCGTTGAGGTCACAGCAATGGTGCTCGTTGTGTTGTAACAAAAAAGAATCCAAAAGATTGAATGTCCAACCCAATCATCGCCTTCGTAACAACCGAAGCGCCATCTCCTCATCCTCCTCAAGAGTATCATTTACCGTGGGTCGTCTGGTGT
>Ga0307507_10006265_pt1 | contig 18438 bp, 11 predicted proteins | sample 7_EM_MG_FD_207223 | JGI IMG/M metagenome (GOLD analysis project Ga0307507, IMG submission 207223) | Populus trichocarpa ectomycorrhiza microbial communities from riparian zone in the Pacific Northwest, United States - 7_EM | ecosystem: Host-associated > Plants > Roots > Unclassified | place... | reverse complement strand
AATTTATTCCATATATAAACAGACACAAGCAGCCTTAAGCTAAAACAAACCCCGGAGTATCTGTTTGTAGTAATAACATGACGGAGCAGCTAACAGAGGAACAGATCGCGGAGTTCAAGGAGGCTTTTAGTCTATTTGACAAAGATGGCGATGGTATTGTTATTATCTCTACACTAATTGGTTGTTTTTTTTTTTCAGTCAAGAGAAGATCTACTGTGGATTTGTTTGCTCTTCTCTTGCTACTGATTAGTAAATGATGTGTGTGATGTAGTAGTAGGAGGAGGACAATTGTAATCTGGTTTTTGTTTCTTTTTTTTATTTCTTTGTTGTTTGTTACTGGCATGTTCTTCTTCATGGAAAGTTGCTGTGGGTTTTGTTCTTACAAATGATTTGTTGAAGGCCGAAGCTTTTTCCGTGGAATCAAATCAATTGTTATTGTTCTCAATATTGTCATCTTGATGGTCCATTTAGGATCTTCTGTGATTAGTTGTTTGCGCTCTTGTGATGGGTTTATGCATAGGACGCCATTTGGATTAGGTAGTTGTGCAGGACTGACTGAGTCCTGTTTTCTCTGAGATGGGAAATTTTAAAGAAATGGATTGTGTGAGATTCTCACTTTTAAATTCTTAATTAATTGTCTTAAGTTGAACTTCCATCAAATAAAGCGTTGCGTCAATTATTGTGCTTTGCTCTGGCCTGTGTGTGTGGAACTTATCAAACGATAGTGGACGAAATCACTTGGATGCAATAAGAGGATGATTTTTGTGGGGTAAACACGTCCAAGTTAATCAGCTATCTTGTATGCTGTGATTTAAAACTATCTGATTTATAAATAGATGGCACTGTGCTGTGGAATTTTGATGATCGAGAAGTATTTATTTCGTGTCAGATTGGGAATTCTTTTAATCTGTGTGTGATGTCTTGCAGTTCATCTGCTCCTTCGCAGTACAATTGTGAAATTAACATTACAGCCTTTTAAAATTGTAAAAAGCTTCTATAATATACTATTATTGTTCAACAGGTTGCATCACTACCAAAGAGTTGGGGACAGTGATGAGATCTCTGGGACAAAACCCCACTGAAGCTGAATTGCAGGACATGATCAATGAAGTTGATGCTGATCAAAATGGAACTATTGATTTCCCTGAGTTTTTGAATCTGATGGCAAGGAAAATGAAGGTGAGCTTTGTAAACTTTTATTAGTATTATTGCAGTTGTTTACTCTGTTGGGCTTGGGGCACCACTAGTAAGTTTATTTTTTTTTGTGAATGGTTATCTTTTAAAAGTTTAAAATGTTCCAGTATCATATTAGAATTTTTTGTTCTAAATTTGGATGGCTGTGAGTCGTGATTTCGTGCAGAAGTCTAGTTCAGAAGCACTGGATTGTCGTGAAATTCTAGATATTACAGTATGTTCTTTATTTGTATTGTGTATCCTGTTGATTCACAAGTAATTGATTCAGCAATTTCTGGTGCTGCTACTACTATTTTGTCTGGTTATTATTGTTTTGTCATGCTAGCAAACTTTTCTCTATTTTGCCTATCTTCCATTCTTAATAATCCAACTAGCATGATTCTTTACCTTTGAAGTTTTCATTTGAAGGGTGTTTTACACTCCTCAAGGGTTTAACCACACTTCAGTCATTCGCTCTCTTACATGAACTGGCAAAAATGCCTTTGGGGTTTCTCAAACAAAGACTCTCTAGTCTCCACCATCCTCTGATCGTCACGCATAACTGAAATGCTGAACTTGAATTTGCTACCAAAATAAACTCATATCTTGTGATGGCTTGTCCTTTCTCATTACACACCCTTCACTTCCTTATGTCCATAAACTCTGTATTCTTCTACATTCAATTCCATGCCCAAACACCCCACTACTCTTCTCCAAATAAAAAAAAACTTTTATTTTATTTTGGTGTTTCTTCACGTTTGTATTAAAAAGAAAAGAAATCAGTGAATGACTGGTGTTTTGAGTTTACTGTTTATTTGGGTCCCTGGTTAGAATCGATGCCATTTTTGAGAGCTGGGTTTGTGGAATGGAGGCAGCAATATTTTGGTATTTTTTTTGGCTTGAGCTGGGGTTAATGTGATGGTTTGCGGGGCTGGGTCAAAGAGCGAGTTGGGGTTTTTGAGCCGCAATTCTCTTGGTATTTGTGGTTCGGTTTGAGTTGGGGTTAAGGTGGTGATCTGGGGTAAAGAGTTGGAGAGCGAGTTGCAGTTTCTAATTTGGGATTTTTAGTTTGTGGGTTTCTTTTTGTTTGATATTCACAGGTTTTGGTTCATGTTAATTTCACATTAGTGAAATAAATTATGTTTAGGTTTTTTGACAAGTTTAGTTCATGTTAGTTTCAAATTTAAGATTTGTTTTGAAACCAAAGAGTAATGTTTAATTTTAGTCTACCTTAGCTTGTTTTTATTTTGAAACATTTTATCTCTGCATAAAATAAATAAATAATGAAGCATTTTGTAATGTGTCAAGGTCCCCAAGGCACCATAGCTTTTGTTTGAGACATCTTGATGGCATATTGGTCAGCTTGCAAAATAAATGGAATGATCAGAGCTTGGTTAACCAATTGAAGAGTGCAACTATCACCTCCTGTGTTTATTTCGTGGAAACTGACTTTTCCTTGGTTAAAAGATTTCAATTTCCTGTTGACGTGTATATTCTGCTGTACTTTTTTATTGAATTTTAACTTTCTGGGTGAAGGATACTGACTCAGAGGAGGAACTCAAAGAAGCTTTCAAGGTATTTGACAAGGATCAGAATGGCTTTATCTCTGCTGCAGAGGTAAACAACATATCAGTATCTTTAATGCTATCCTCTTCCTTGATTTGTAACTTCATATAGTCACTAAGCCTGTTGTAAACTGGATGATATATTGCCCATCTGCTATTGACATCTGCTGCTCAGGTGATTTAGTTTCTACTCTGTGTTGATGTTTACCTGACATGTGCAGCTTCGACATGTGATGACAAATCTTGGGGAGAAGCTGACTGATGAAGAAGTGGAAGAGATGATCAGAGAAGCTGATGTGGATGGTGATGGCCAGGTGAATTACGAGGAGTTTGTGAGGATGATGCTGGCCAAGTGATGGGAGACCTTTGTTTGTTGACCTTGAAGCATATAGTTTATTAGGCTTTGTGGTAGCTTCTTGTGTTTGAATGGGATAATACGTACTTTCAGTTTCTCTTCCAGTCTTTAACCTCTTATGCTCAGATAGTCTTGTGTTTGAATGGGATGATACATGCTTTCAGTTTCTCTTCCAGTCTTTAACCTTATGCTCAGCTAGTTTCATACTAGTATGCTGTTCTTATGAAGTTCATCTTTCTTCTGTGTTAATGAATGTTGGTTTATATCATAATGTAGATTCATATCATAATTCATATTCACTTGTGCTCCAATGACTTCTCTTTTTGAGGTTCTCTCCCAGATGTTAAGAATATAAAATAATATCTGTTCCTTTTCTAGGCAGGGCCACGATTGAGCAGTGAAAGTGGATCATCTGTTCCTTGCTCTGCATTTCTTTCCTCGTGGGAAGAAATCTTGCGTTATAAATAGCTGTTATAACTCTAAAATTATTCAATTATCTCTTGGAAAATGATTTCTTTTCCTTGTTTAAAATCTGCACCAAATTGTCATAGCTTGGCACGTCCAATAGGGTTCTTTCCTTGGTTTTGTTCCCATTGTTTCATGAGATCGATCCCCAACAATTGGTTTCATTAAGATAATTCGCCATGCCATTTTGTCATCTGTTGCTTTGTGTTTGCTTTGGGGCACTAGTCGTCCGTGGGCATTGATTTTCACTGGGATTTAACTGCTGAAGTTATTGCTCCTCTCCTCGCACTGGGACTCTAGATTACACTATTGGAATCCTTCCATTGGAAAACTAAAGAAAGAAGGTCCTCACCATGTTCGTTTTCGAACTTGTCAATCTGCAAAATAGCATTGCCTAGTTGTTTATTTCCTACTCAAGTAATTACCCTCGTCTTCGGTGCAAAATGTTAGCATGCATTTGAGCTGGTTAGCTTAGTTTTCAGCTTTGTTTCTCAGTGTCGTGCAGGTTCCTTAGCATTGGAGATTTGCTTTTACTGTTATCCTCAGTCGGCTCCGCCTGATTCTAGCAAGTTACCATCATCTACTCTGCCTTCGGGCTAACAACCACTAATAATAATAATAGCGGTTCTTAGATATATAAATGTTAATGCGAATAATAGTTGTCTTATCACAATATAAATTTTATATAAAACTAACCTTAAATTTTACATAAAATAAAGTTTAAATCATCATAACTAAAGCCTAAACAAAACCATAAATTACAAAACTTCAAATCTATAATGGAAAGTGTGATATTTTAATATCAATTTTATTTGTTAATTATAATCTCAAATTAATACGTGTTATTTTTAAATATTGTTTTTATTTATTAATTATAAAAATAATTGATAATGATAATAATAAAACATGACAATGTGTATTTTTTTAACTTGTAAATGGATGATTTAGAATTTTAAACAACTTATTCACTATGTTTACATGTTCACCTATTACTTAACAATTTTAAATTATGTTTATTTAAAATAAGTATGAAAATACATAATATATAAGACAACATTAAAATCAACATGATAATAAGCTAAAACAATATTACAAAAGTAATAATAATAAAAATAACTCTTAACTAAAAAAATAACACAACATAATAATACCTTTGAGTCTCTTTATGTCCTCTATGACAACGAGTGGATGAGTTAATTTCATCAAAAGCACGACTTCTACATGTTTGTGTGGTCTCATCCTCTGAGACAACATCATCTAAGCTTAATGTTTCTCCTAAAGATCAATTGTAGTATGACATGTCTCGAACCAAAAGATGTATAATAATGAGCAAGTCCATGTAACAACTTTCCAACCTAATATGAAGCAAATAAAAATTATTAATCCATAAATAAAATGCAACAGTTTTGTCCAAATATATAAAAAGTAACAAATACTTACAACATTTTGAATCTGACGTGCAAGTGACTCAAACTCTATCTCCTCGCATAAAGGAACCCGCATGAGGTTTGGTGTAATGATTCGGGGTGCTATACTCAAGTACCGACCCATGTATTTCTCCTTGGAAATTATAGGATGCATCTTTCTAAAAATAAAATATCTTCATGTATCTCATATTGATAAATATTAGAGATGATGGATTATTCAATTATAATCAGCGTGCCTACCCGAACGACTAATAGATTGCAATTGATCGCTTATATCTATATTAGACAGGATGTGTTGCTTAAAGCTAAATCGCCATATTACACGGTCTAAGCAATTTTGTATCACGCTGATGGTGATATTTTTTTTATGTATGTTTTGTTGGTACATGCGTGTTTTCTTTTCAACTTTACTATCTTAAAGAAATTTAATCTTTTTATGATATTCCCGTGCAAGTACCGTTGACATTCAGGTGTATGAACACATTGTGATTGAACAAATATTTGGTTTGAATGTTGAACTCAATATTCAAGTAAATGTGCAATGTGCAATGTGCCATTACTTAAAAATATTCACCAAATCATCTTATTTTTGAAAGTTTGTCCAACTATCAAATCACTACTACCAGCTGATTTTCTACTATAAAAAAACTAATAATTACAAACCACGTCATCAACTCCAATATCATGACCAAATTCTAGAACATGAGGCCTTATTATCTTACCACCACCGCCATCTGATGTTTCAACTAAACCCATGACACTCATCTTTGTTATCACTAGGTTTTGAGGAGTCATACCTATGCTAATCATAATGTGCAATTTTAATCATATTTTCATCATAAATTCCTATAATTCTATCTTTCAATGTCCTGGACATACCAGCACCAGCTAAATGTGATAATTGCTTAAATGACTGAGCAGACAGGGGTATAGATATATTAGTATCTCTATGCTCCCATTATATGAGCTACTAAATTTACGTCGACTACTTACATATAACTCCGTTATGTTCGTTTCACTTTGGATGAACAATTCCATTATATTTCTAAAATCCACATCACATATAATTGGTGTCGGAAAATATTGATGTTCCCCAACAAGACATCTTCAAGTGATATCTATTTCAACATCATTATAATCCAACACAAGTATTCCATATATAACGTTTTTTGATATCTTTAAATGACATGTCTTTAGTAGCATTCAAGAACACAACACTTCCGTCAATATAAGTGATATTATTATTCGTATCAGGAACATAGTACCACTATAATAACACAAAATAAAGAAGTTTAAATACATATTTTGTAAAATAAACATATTTCATAAAAAACAAATTATCTCACAATTCAACGCAAACCCTAATTGTTATTACTTTGACCCTAATAATATAAATGAAAACATATCTAATTGCATCAATAATAATAATAAAAAACTAAATGATCTCAATTGAACAAAGTCCCCAATTATAGTAATTTTTCTTGTAACTTTATTAATAACATCAATTGATTAAAAGTCTATATAACTATATCAATTAAAATAAAATTTATCTCAATTCAAACAATATTATTAAATATAGCAAGTTACCCAATAATCAATTTAAACCCTAATTTCTCAAATTCAAACCTAATTGATTTTATAAATAACATTAATTATATTAAAAACATGTAATTGCAACATTTAAAACCCAAAATTATCTCAACATCAACAAAATATCTAATCAACTAACACAACACAAATAGTTATAAATCAAAACTCAAAATTTATCAATTCAATAATAAAACTCATAAAATTAAAAGACAATGCAGCTATTTAACCTTTATTTTTTGATGTCTAGGTGGCGGTTCAACCAGTGGTGGTAGCGGGGAGGCTGTCAACAGAAGCTTGGATTTGCAATTTGCAACAAAAAAAATAGTAGAAAGACTCGTGGAGACATTGGGAAGATGATTATGGTGTTTTGATAGAGGATTGAAGGTTGTTTTCATGAGCGATTGGAGGTTGGTTTTGTTCTGAGGTTTTTGATTTTTAAGGTTTTCTACTCTGCAAAAGCAGTGACCATAAAAAAAAGAAAAGAGATTATATATTTATTATAATTGCTATTCAAAGATATATTAAACTCGTGAATCTGGATCACGATTTATATTAAAAGCATGATTCCATAACAGGTCTTTTTCAAACTATGCTTTTTCCCCTAAAACTTTTTTAAACTGTATTATTCCCCTAAAACCTTTTTTTTTTGTAACTTTGTAATTTTTCAAAAAAAAAATAATTCAAAGTAAAGAAGGCATGCTATGGGAATAGTAAGTCCACACATATTGTCCAAAGCAAAATACTCCGAATCTGACAACCAATCATAACATACATTTGTCTTCCCTATAGCCGTTGGCATTAATCAAGTGTCCAATACATGGACGAAAGATCTCAAATTCTTTGAAGGGAAAAGTTGCAATTTGCAAGCCAACTATTGCACAGTATTTAAAGTAATATAAAATTATTTTTAAAATTATTTAATAGTATTCAACAATTTAAATTTTTTATATTTAGTTAACTTTTTAATATAATATCAAAATAATCACTTGAATCTCATCAGTAAATAGGGGTTTGGAGAACAAAATCAAGCTATTAAGCATAATTATCAATTTTCCCCCAAAATTCCCACGCAATTTTCTACAAGAGAGAACTACTTCAAATAATAATTAAGATCACAAATTAAATTGCCATAAATTCTAGACAATTAATTATACAAGCAATACAAGAACCATTACCTCATCTTGATTGTACCATACATCCATGCATTATTAATTAACAAAAGAATTTGTTATATTAAGAAAATAAAATTACAATTAGTTGCTTTCAAGTTCTTTTTCAAGATCCCACAATCTAATCGGTCAATATAATATAGCACTTTTTTTTCTGAAATTGCATGAAATTTTCTCCTTTTTATCAGATAATCATGGGATTAAAATGAAACAAAAAAAAATAATAATAAAGAAAGCCTGTCATCTAAAGGAAAAGCAAGGATAAATGACAACCAAGCATGAATAAAAGATAAGAAAATAAAATAAAATAAAATTAACCAAAGATAAAGTGGAAAAAATATACATGGAAAAAAATATTCCTCTCCTCTCACCCTCCTTCTTCTTGAGTAGTAAGAGAAGATGCATTGCCAGTAGAAGCAGAAGTAGAAGAAGAAGAATTCTTATGATTATGCATCCAAACTTTAAAAACCTGTCTACTTATCCCAATTCCTCTACAGAAGCTCTCAACTTCATCTTCTTCATCTTTCCTTTGCAACTTCCACCCCAACTTCTCTGCAAATCCCAACATTTTCTCCTTCTGTTCAGGTGTAAACTTAGTCCTATACCTCTTTTTTCCACTCCTTTCACCTGACTCCACCACCATCACTGGTGGCCTGAAATCCCTCTCGTTATTCCCTTCTGCGTAGTCTATCATTTCCATCACCACTGTCTCTGATGATGGTGGGTGCATTATGTGATCCCTTCTGTTGCTGCTGTTGCTGTATGTTACTTTGCGGTGGAAGTTGCGGTGGCAACCACAGGCTGCACATTGGAGGGAGTATGGTGATGAGGTATCATCTAGGGTGAACTCACCACACCCATCTGTGGCATAGCTACCAAGACTGGCTGCATGGTTTCTTAGGCATTCTTTGTACAGATCGTTTGTGTTATCACTTTCCATTGTGCTTCTGTCTCTCTCTTTTCTTCTTTCTTTCTATGTCTCTGTTAATTTGGAGGGTGTAGATGTACTGTTTTGATGTACCACAATAGTTTGTATTTAATGGAAGATAAGAGGGTTTGAATTACTATAATGGTCCTGCATTGTTATTTTATTTACATTAACGTTCCATATATATATATATGCCCCTTCCTCCTCCTCCATCTAATTCGATGTGAAAATAATGTTTAAATAGCTTTTATAATCCTATCAAAGTTTAAATAATTTAATTTCTCAACTCTTTAATTAATTTACATATGGCACTCATTTCTCTTTTCTTTTTTTTTCTTACGTGGAAATATTTTTTAAGTTGTTGTCAAAAAAGCAACTAATAATTAATTAATTTGAAATAATATTTAGTTTGAAGGGCATGCTTCAAACTCGATTTTTGAAAAAAAGTAGTTTTGTTACATTGAGAATCATATCCCTAATTGTTAAATAAAAAACAAAACTAGCTCTATTTAACACTAAATCTTAATAAAAATATATAATATGCTTTAATTGGTTTATTAGAAACCATGGATCAAGGAAGTTGTTTAATATTGCTACAAAATATTAGGGATTTTTTTGAAGTAAATAAATTTAATTTGTTATAATTAGTTAGAAACTTCTATCATGAAAGTTTTATATCTAGATCATTCAATTATATGTGAAAAATAGTTTTAACACAATTGAAATCATATATGAATTTAATTTTTTATATAAAAACACGTGACATGATTAATAAAGTTTCTAATTTAAAAAAAATAATAATAATTACCTATTACTACGAAACTTACAATATGAAGTCTTGTCTTGTATTTAGGTCATAAGATTTTGGAATGAAATCATAGAGAAAAAATAAATAAATTCCTCGACGCACGGTTGTAAATCATTTTCCTTGTAGGTCAAAATCTTGAATGGCACGGTTGTAAATCTTGGAAAGCAAAGGGTACAAAGGGGGAGATACTTGAGATTATATATATATATATATATATATATATATATATATATATATATATATAGTGTTGGTTCAAGAATGCAAGCAGAAACACTCATCAATAAGAATAAATTCAAAGGAACATCTCTCTTTCTCACTGTCTCTCTGTCCTAGTAAGATCGTTCTAGGTGAAGAATGAGTTGGAATCCGTCTCCTCCTCCTCCTCTTGTTGTAATATTCAACCAAAACGATGGGCTTCATTGTCCCAATAAAATAGAATAAAATATAATATAGTATAATATAATATAGAACAAGCTAAGGAGAAAAGGAGGCCCCGTGAATGGTATGGGCATGTCCAATAATTGACGTCGGGAATGGAGAGGCAAAAGTCGTCGGGAATTTCATATTCCATATATTTGCGTCTGCCACTTGCCAGGGCCACTCCAGCCGACGAATCCATATGCTGCCCCTCAAGTCATCAACTCCAGTAACCACGTCATCCATGCAAACACACTTGTTAATACGTAACATCATATTTATCAGACAATTAGCTTCAGTGGTAGTCTAGCCTAATTACTTGATCCAAGATACAAGATCAAACTAGTCCAAGATTTAAGTTCTGGGTTATTATAGAATGTATATATAAAAAATATTATAGGCACTACTCTAGTGTTATAATCTCTTCCTTAACTATTGTATATTGCTCTACACATATAAATAGAAAAGAATTGGCTAACTAAAGATTATGCCTCTTACTTCTTCTCAACTTGGTATCAGAGCCTTCTGTCATTAGAACTCTTCTCTCCCTCTCCCAAATGGATTCTATTGCTGCTACTGCTGACTTCTCCCTCCATACTGGCATTGCAGACCAACCGGCTACAAGCTGCTGATGGTGGTGTTCTTCCACAACAACAACCTTCTTTGCTTGCAGAACACATCAATGACTCTTCTTCTCATGTTTCTGTCGCTCCTCTTAATATTATGAGAATACCAACTCCAGCTATAATAGCTTTGTCTAACACCTAACAAGTTCGTTGAAACTTGTGAATATAAATTATCTCTATTGTCGAATGCAGATGAAGCCATATCTCCTTGGTCAAGGTGTTTTTCACTTTGTTGATGGCTCAATGTCATGTCCTCCATCTCATGTTTCTGACAGTTTTGTTGGTTCCTTTTTGACAATCAACTCTTTTTTTATTCGTTGGAAGCAACAATATCAACTTATTTTGAGCGTATTACTCTCTTTTCTTTCCATGGATGTGTTGCACCTCGTGGTAGATTGTCATACCTCGTATTGTGTTTGGCGCACTCTTAAAAAAGCTCTCGCATCCCCGTCTAACTCTCCCATTATACAACTTTACGGTTCCTTTCAAGATCCTTGGCAAGGTGATGCATCGGTTACTATATACATGCAGCAAGCAAAACCGTTATTTGACAAATTTGATGTTGCTGGTCGGCCTATATCTTTTGAATATTTTAATCTATATGTGTTTCATGGCCTTCGTAGTGAGTTCAAAGACTTGATAACTAGTCTTGTAACCATGACAGAACTGTTGTCATATGCCGACCTTCACAACCACCTCTTTACCCATGAATTTCTGCACAAGAACTCCCTTAATTTCATGGATGTAAACTCATCTTTGTTGTCATCACCTCTGTCGTCGCAGCCACAACTGCTACCAACACCCTCTACTTATCTTGCTACATTTTATCACAATCCTAATTTCAGCCGTAACAGGGTTCGTTCTCGTGCAACTAGCATCCCAACAATAACCGTTACAATTATTAGAACAGGTCCTTAGCTGTTGTAGACTAGAGGCAGAACAACTGGCAGCAAAACAAATGCAATACAGGGTTTGGATAATAGAATGTCAAGTGTCGATTATGCTCAACCTTCAGCCACACAGGTCCACATTGTGTCTAGTTTCATGACAGTACTCAATAACCCTCTCCTCATCTTGCTGTTGGGAACGTTTCTGTCACTACTTGGTTCCCGAGCACCGGTACAAACCAACACATTACACCTGACCTTGCAACTTTGACCAATTCTGCATCCTATCTTAGTAAGGATCATTTGCATGTTGGTGATGGTAAGAGCCTTGCTATATCACATATTAGACATACCATGTTACATTCCTCAAAATGTATTTTTAAATTATCTAATGTTTTTCATGTGCCTCGTAATACCAAACCGCTGCTTTCTGTTTAAAACTTTTATCGTGATAATCATGTTTATTTTGAGTTTCACGCTTCTGTGTTTTATGTCAAGGATCTCATCACCAAAAAAGTGCTCATTTCTGGTCAGAGTAATGATGGTCTCTATGTCCTATATAAGTCTTCTGCCACATCAATCCCTCAAGTGTATTGGTCTCCTTGCATCTCCGCGATTGTTGATCTGTGACATCGTCGTTTGAGTCATCCAACTTCCCACATTTTAAATTTGTTAGTTTCCAAAAATAAAATAGTTTGTACGTTTAGACGCTCTCTTACTCAATGTCAAACTTGTTCATTAGGTAAGTCGTCGCGTTTGTCATTGCGACCTACAGGTCACAATACTACTGCCCACTTGATTTAATATTTAGTGTTGTTTGGGGCCTTGCTCTTATGTTTTTTCTAATGGTTTTTGTTACTTTGTTATCTTTATTGATGCGCATACCAAACATATATGGTATTACTCTCTTGTTGCAAAATCTGATGTGTTTTCTATTTTTCATCGTTTTCAAACACTTGTTGAGCATCAATTTTCATGTAAAATTAAATCTATTTAAATTGATTGGGGTGGTGAATATCATAATTTACATCAGTTCTTTCAGATTATTGGAATTCATCACAGGCTAATCTGTCCTCATACTCATGAACAAAATGACACCTTTGAACGTCGTCATTAACACATTATCGAAATTGGCCTTACCTTTCTAGGACAATGTAGTGCTCTGTTATGATTTTGAAACTATGCTTTTGAATCATTAGTATATCTTATTAATCGCATGCTTACTCTTGTTCTCGAAAATAAATTTTTGTTTTAGTGTCTGTTTCATCGTACTTATAATTATAACTTCTTGCATACCTTTGGGTGTCTTTGTTTTCCATTTTTACATCCATATCATGCTCATAAGTTGGATTTTCATTCCTCTCCACATGTGTTCTTAGGATATAGTTCTTCTCATCTTGGTTATTGTTGTCTTGACTTAATATCAAACTTATTTATGTCTCCTATCATGTTTATTTTCATGAAGATGTGTTTCCTTTTATGAATTCTGAATAGATAGCACAATAATTGGTTACCTATACATATCCTACATACCTCCTAACCTTGAATCCTCCACAAAAATTCCAACCTAATACCTTAAAAACTCATCAAACCAGCACTCTGACTTGTCATCTGTCGCACCCCTTTAAACCCACCACTTGCCCACCAGGTTTGCAACCATTTCATCGCCACCCAGCCCTGCCATACTATCACCATTTGCTTATTTTTCTAATGATCATTATGTAGGAATAAGATCTCCCTCTACAGAAGTTCATACTTCCAAGTCTACTACTGTAGAACAGACCAGTTTTGCAACAGGTTCTCTATTGTCTGCTGTGTAATCTGGCCCCTCGATAAGTTCACTAGTTAATCTACAACTTTATGTTGATCTTTATTCGTATCCTCTCCAACAACTTATAGGTACAAGCTAGTTATTCTCTCTCTCGACCTGCTGCTTGTCAGCATCACAAGGTCCTCCGTCCTCGACAACTGAAAATAACACTGTTAACAATGCATGCCACTGTCACTGCTGCTTCAATATGTCGGGTAGCGTCTCCTCCTACCTATGAACTCATTGCTTTTACTGATGCTAACAGGTATGAGGTTTGGCATAGTACTATGCGCGAGGAAATTCAGACCTTGCGTGCTAACAAAACTGGAACCTTGGTTCCCTTTCATCCTTTGATGAATGTTGTTGGTAGTCTATTGGTGTACAAGATAAAATTCCAGGTTGATGGCATTATTGAGAGGTATAAAACGCACCTAGTTACTAGAGGTTTTACTCAGCAAGAAGGTATTGATTACTCTGAAACTTTCAGTCCTCTTATCAAGTAAGCAACCGTCAGACTAATCTTCTCCATTGCGGTTTCGCATGATTGAAAGATTCATCAGTTTGATATCCACAATAATGCCTTTCTCAATGGAGTTCTTGACGAAGAGGCTATATGAAACAACCTCCAGATTTTGTTAACTCTGCCCTTCCCTTTCATGTGTAGATTGAATAAATCTATATATGGTTTAAAATAGGCTTCGCAGGCATGGTACACTCTTCCGAATGATTTTTTGCATTCTATTGGTTTTTGCGCTTCTAAGGTTGGCACCTCCTTATTTATCTTCTATGTTGGTACTGATATATGTTATCTCTTGATTTATATTGATGATATTCTGCTTACAGGTAGCAACTTTACTATGCTTAAACGCTTAATACAGTTGTTGAGCTCAGAGTTTAAGCTTCACGACTTAGGTACTATTCATTATTTTTTGGGCATTGATGTTCAATCCACCGGTATGGGTCTGATGCTATGACATCATAAATATACATCTGACATCCTCACTCGGGCTGGTATGATATCTTGCAAACCTGTTGATACTCCTATCTCTACTTCCAAAGTTATCATACTGCCAAATACTTTGTTTTCTGATCCTACATGTTTTTGTCAAATTATGGGTGCTCTTCAATAACTCACCTTTACGAGACCAGACATTTGCTTTGTTATTAACATAGTCTGTTAATTTATGTATGCTCCTACAGATTCTCATTGAGCTGCCGTTAAATGCATTTTGTGTTACCTTCAGGGTACAATAATATATGACCTACATATTACTCGTAGTTTTTCTTTTGTGTTACATGGTTTTACGGATGCAGATTGAACAGGTAATATTGATGATCGAAAATCTACAGGTGGTTATCTTGTTTTTTTTGTCAGAAACTGATTGCGAGGAAATCAGGTAAGCAATATACAATTGCTCGCTCCTCTTCTGAAGCTGAGTATAAAGCCTTAACAGATGGCACTGCTGAGGTTATTTGGCTTCAGTATTTATTGTCAAATCTCCAGATTCCTTTTGTTTATGCTCCTACCATTTGGTGTGATAATCTTGGGGCCACTTACTTATCTGTAAATTCTGTTTTTCATGCTCGCATAAAACATGTTAAGCTTGATTATCATTTTGTACGAGATAGGGTTGTGAAGAAGGAGATTCAGATTCATTTTATTTCCTCCCAAGATCAACTTGCAGATGTCTTCACTAAACCACTTCCTACTGCTTCTTTTACTGCTTTTCTTTTCAAATTTTGAATCGATCCTCCATCCTCGGCTTGAGGGGGCATATTATAGAATGTCTATATAGAAAATATTATAAGCATTACTCTAGTATTATAATCTCTACCTTAACTATTGTATATTGCCCTACATATATAAATAGATAAGGATTGACTAACTAAAGGTTATGCCTCCTAAGATTGGCTTGCAAGTTAGCGAATTAACTAAGATTATGATTTAAAAATAACTATGTTTTAAGAAATCTAAAATAACCTTGTTTTGATGAAAAAAGATTGATTAAGAATAAAACCCAACCGGAATTGGATTTGAGTTAGCCGGTCCCATGTTCTTTTAAGTATGCTACTTGCTAAGACAATGTTTTATAAGGTCTTTTTATTAAAAAATAAAAAAGTTGAATTTCAAGGTTTTTTAAGGAGAAAAGAAAGATAATAATACTAGTTGAGTTACTGTTCATTCATCACGAAGTATTATCCTGATAAGCTTGGAGTTTTAATGAAAATTACAACTTAGGGCAATATTCACTTTGTATAGCAAAGGTCGAAGCTCATGAAAAGAAGAGACAGAGAGACAGAGAGAGGATAAGAGGACAAGTTCACTTGATGAAAAGGAAGGACAGTGAAGCGAGTCCTACTTAAGATCAAATATATATTTGACCTTACAACCATTGCTCAAACACATGAAAGCAAACTGCTGTACTGGTGAGTTGTTTTCATTTCTTTTATGGTGCATGATAGCAGATGGGCTAAACTTTGAAGGTCTAGACAGACTGTGATAGAGGAGGGTGAAGGGTGGAAAGAATGGTGTGGTGAGCATGACTATGGTGTGATGTTAGCACGATAGAGAAGCTGGTGAGGGCCAAAACTCATAGGAATTGGTTTCTGCTGCTGCTGCTTCTGTGGTTCACTCGACGTGTCGGAATCTTGTCCTTTAGGCTTATAGTGCTGCTTTGTTTCCATTTCTGCACCCAGTGTCCTGTCATTGTTGAAGGGCTCACATGTACAGTGCAACCCTACAGGCTGTAGCAGTACATTTATCGGGCCCCGAGACAAGAATAGATAATAAAGGGACATGAAAGTGAGAGAAAGAGAAGGGGGCCATCTCCTCTTAATAAATAACTTTTAATAAGACGCACGAGAATCATAAAAAAAAATTAAACAAATTGGAAAAATGTAAAAAAAAAAATAAAAAAAAAGGTTAGCTGGGTTGGCTTTCAATCTTATTCGTTATTTTTATTTCCATTTTTCACCAAAGTAAACAAATTGAATGATAATTCTTGTGATTTTATTACCCATCAGCTTCATTATTTTATATTTTTTAAAAAAACTAATATATTCTCGGATCGGTTTCCATATATTAAGATTAAATCTCTTTCACTATTAATAGATAATTTTGATGAGTTGAGCTTACATAATCCCTGTTTAATCAATAGAGAGGTAATGCATAAACATCATAAGGTTTAGCTTTACTGCTCCCTCCCCAATAATTTGTAGTGCTGCCTTGTGAAAGAAAAAGAAAAAAAAACCCATCTTCTTAGCTCAAAACGGGTCCTGCCAGTGAGTGATGATGATGTGCATAATGTACTTATGTGTTGATGGCCTTGATTGCTGCTAACAAGCAGAAGAGACAATACAGAGCAAGAAAAAGATTAAACAAAAGGTGAGGTAAAGATGAAAAACAAAAAAGATGGCTTCGTGTGCGCATGATTTGTGGTTTAAATCTGTCAATTTACTGTGTATGTGTATGGACCACTCTGAGAAAAGTTGAAAAAACCTTATATCACAAGTGTTAAATCACTGTCACAATCTTGTTACCGCATATTGATTCTGTTGCTACCTGTGCTCGAGGCCAAGTCAGTCGGCAAACATTTTTTTTTTCCCTTCAATTTTTTTAGGTTTCAACAAAACACTGCCAAGGATTTATTACTTTGTTGACTTCTGTTTTCCTTTAATAAAAAAAACTCCTGTCTTGATTTAGGAGATCTTATTGTTTCCGCGTTGTTTTTTAAAAATATTTGTTTATATAAATATATTAAATTTTTATTTTTATTTTTTTAAATTTATTTTTGATATTAACTTATAAAAATAATAAAATATAATTTTAAACAAAATCAATTTTCAAAATAGAAGAAGAAGAAGAAGAAGTGAATATGGACATCTTGGTAGCTTGTTGCCATGTTAGGGCTTCAAGGTTTGGAGGGAAAGCTAGTTTTTTTTTTTTTTTTAATTTCTTTTATACTTATTCCCGATCGACTACATCATATATAATATTGAGCTGCTGTGAGAAGAAGTGATGAGAATAGCTATTCCAAATCATATCAATAACGACATTGATGTTCTATCTAAAATTATCAGTGGTAGGAACATTTGAACGTCATGAATATAGTTTTTTGTTCCATTGATGGGGATTTATGGCCATATAAGCTGCTCGAAGCTCGTTGAATCTTTTGGTTGATAGAAAAATATATAGTGATATCACCTGCTGGCCTTGATACAAAATCTAGGGCAACAAAATGAGAATTTTTAATTTAATTAGTCCCTAAACCCATCCCTTAATTTCTAAATACACCATTGAACAAGTATATCATGTGAGAAATGTGTTATATAGACTACAAAATCATTATGAATTTGGAATCAAAATTTGTAGGGATTAATCACAGTATGACAGCGATGAAAACTCGTGAGGTGAGGCCACAATTTGCAATACTGGGGGTGTTAGAATTAGAATTAGAACAAGAGAAAATGGTGTTAATTAAAAAATAATTGCCAACATGAACTCACACATTTCTGTCTGTTAAGGGAAGCTTGGATTGTAAGTTCCATGGAAGACAGAACTAGGTCTAAAACATTAGTTTATGTATCCCTTTTAACAATTTCATGGGTCCCCACTCATTCATAATATTGTGGTCAACTAGAATTTCCCAACTTTCAGTTCATGAACCTATCCATCTCCAACCTTAATAATGTTTTTTATTTATGATTTTATAGTGAAGTATGACATTTTTGCTAAAACATGTGACAATGTTGGTATTATATATTATATATTTGTGGTTTCAAGTTAATTAAGCAATTTCTTTTCTTCTTCTTCTTCTTTTTTTTTTTTTGTGTGGAACAATCAAGACGTGCCTTTTTCAATGCATATATATAATTGTGTGAACCATGAGTAGTCTAGCTAGCATTAATTGTATGAGGATTTCCTTTTCTAGCCAAAAATTGTTGAGAAAATATATAGAAACCAAACACCCACCATTTCCCTCAATATTCCTTTTGTTTTCTCTCTTCAAGTTAATTAGGTTTGGATTAAGCATTGCTAAGTATTCTTAAAGTATCTTAAAAACAATCTAAACAACAGTAATTTATTTTTTAAAAAAAAAATTATTTTACTTGTGATATTTAAAATGCTGGTCTAGGAATAACAATAAATGAAAATTCTTTTATCATTGTTATTATTATTATCAGTATTATTATTATCAGTATCGTCATAGTCGTTATT
>Ga0307507_10006264_pt1 | contig 18438 bp, 8 predicted proteins | sample 7_EM_MG_FD_207223 | JGI IMG/M metagenome (GOLD analysis project Ga0307507, IMG submission 207223) | Populus trichocarpa ectomycorrhiza microbial communities from riparian zone in the Pacific Northwest, United States - 7_EM | ecosystem: Host-associated > Plants > Roots > Unclassified | place... | reverse complement strand
AGAGTGTTAGAAGGTTATGAAAAAACATCATGTCCCTTAAAAAGAAACATGGGTTTTAGAGGACAATGAACCTAAAAGGGAGATATGCAAGAAGAACTCATCCAATGAATTTGATATTGTTGACTGAATTATATATTTTTATTTTGTATGTTGGTCTCAGTTTTTGTGGGGTTTTTTAGGATGTGCATGAATACTTACCTCATTTTGAATTGTCTTGTATATTTGAACTTCAAATGTATTTTTTTTATTTGTAAGTATTGTGGTTGTCACTATTATTGTATGCATTGTATTCACGATCCATTGTATTCACGGTCTAACAAACCCTTTTTTTCATAACTTTAGAATATAAAGTCCTAACACTTACGAAATTTTAAAGGTTAACATGTTGTTAAGAACCATATAGAAAATGTGATCTAAAATCTCAATATTTAGAAAAATCTTAGGGCTAACATGTTGTTAAGACTCAAATAGGAAATGGAGATCTAAGGTCTAGGGGTGATCATTTTCGGTTTGGTTCGGTTCAAATCGACATGTTTCGGTTCAGTTCAGTTTTTTAGGACAAAATCCGGTTCAAACCGGTTTGGCTCGGTTTTTTCGGTTTGGCTCGGTGTCTTTCCGATTTTGCTCGATTTTCAGTTATTTTTTTCCAGTTTTCTCGGTTTTCAATTTTTTTGCTCACCCCTACCAAGGTCCAATTCTTAGAAAATTTCTCAAGACTAACATGAATCTAGGCTTTGATATAAAAAAGTGTTTCTAGAGATAACCTTCCTTTAAATTTACCTAGATAGGTATAATGCTTTGGAAGGTTTTAGCCCTATAATTTCAAGACTTAGAAAATTTTTCAAAGTGCCCATGATGACGATGCTTGTTGAGGTTGTTCGAGTAATGGGTTAAGGGTGTTTTTATACTACGAGTGTTTAAAAAAAATCGACAAATCAAAATAATCAAAAAACATTAACTGAAAAAACCAAACTAAGTGAAAAACCTAAAGAAAGAAACTGAATTAAAAATTAAAAAAAATCAATAGTCTGATTCGATCTTGATTTTAAAAAGCTAAAACTGATTGAATGAGACAAAATTAAACTAGTTCAATCAAACTTGAACCTCTCCACCCCATCTCCTCTCTCCCTCTCCCTCTCCCTCTCCTCTCCTCCCTTGTTTATTGCTAAGTCCAACCAACCAACGTCTATAGAGGCAGTTAGCAATGTAAGATGGGGTTAGCTTCTATTTTTTGTGTAGTGAATTTTCTTGTGAGTGCAAACTCTGTGCATGTCAGCGAGGTATTTTCAGGTTTGCAAGGATTGCTTGACTGGGCCTCATTCCTGTTGGGTGGTGTCTCATCACCTGATGCTAATTGTTGTAACTTGCAAATCTCTAGCATGGTTAAGTCAACATGCTACCAAAAACGAAGACAAAGGGGAACCCTGTAAATTTTTAAAGGAAGAAGATTTGAAGCACAAGGGAGTTATTCTCGATAGAACCAATGCACTCCCTCGCCTGTGCAAAGTCCAGTCATTCTCGAAGATATCAAATTAATGATCTTGTTTGTCATGATTTGATCCGACCAGATGTTGCTTGGATGAACAATATGAAAGATTTTGTTTTCTAGAAAAAACCAACCCGGCCCAAATTGATTTGGTTTGAAATGATTTCTGATTCGGTGATCATGTTATAAAGAAATACTAATTCCCGGTTCAGTTGGATTTGGAACACCCCTACTTTATACCTAGATAAGGTAGCCCTTTGGATTTGAGAGGAATAAGGCCTTCATTCTTGGGCACGGTGGTTTTGGGGCATTTTCCTTTATATTTGGGCAGGATGGCCTTTATTTTCCTGGTATAATATTGTCTTATGCTTGGACAAGAAGGTTTCCGATGCTTGAGGCCTATTATCAGGGCAAATTATAAGTTGTAAATTGCATAAAAACAGTTAATATAATGAAAAAAAAAAAGGAGATCTATGAAAAATAAATTACATAATTGTTTGTTACTGATTAGAGCACAAACCTAGCTAACTATTGGGTGGTGATTCACTTATAACTTGCAGCAATATCAGAATTACTAATTAGTAACACCTATAATTACCAAGAAAAAACCCTAGCAAATCAAACAACTTTTCACATCCCTGTAAAAGAAAAAACTCTCTTCCATGGGAATCTAAAGACCAACTAAATAGAATGCTACACCAAGCTCCAAGAAATCCTTGCTGATCCTAACACCTTACCTTTCAAGTCTTTACATTCTGAAGTCTAAAACACAAACTGTATTGTTGGCAAAACAGGCTGCAATTTTATCACCTTCCTTGTTCCAACAAACTTCAAATATTCCACCATTGCCAGTATATGTTTTCACAATCTTTCCTTCCTTCAATGACCAGATGTTGATGCATCTGTCAAGAGATCCACTTGCCAAATACTCTCCATTAGGACTAAATGCAACTGAATACACAGGCTCTCTGGAAATTCATTTAAAAGACATTTGTCAATAAAAGCTACAAATAACGCGGCAACAATTTGATTAATCATAAAATCAATTATCTCTTCAGTGACAGGATAAAAGAACATCCATTCTTCTTTAACTACAACAGCCCTGAAATTCAAAGGGATAATAATAAGATACAATTTCTGATCCATCTAGCATTAATTGGCCAAACACAATAAGGTAATGGTTTATTACTTATTGGTAATGAAGGAAAAAGGTCAAGAAAAATAATTGGGGCAGCATTCGAGAAATTATGAAAGAAAATATAAAAAAGTGATCACAGGAGGTCAAATTTTACAGAAATGAATTCAGGTAACTTTGAATTACTGGTTCATCTAATCATTAAGCAGTCAACTTATCCACAAGTTGATAATGAAACTCATCAACTTTTTCTACTGTTCCTTTGACATGAAAAACGAGAAAAAGCTATGTTCATACCTGTGTCCATTCAAACTGCTGAGAAGTTTCCCAAATTCCACATCCCATAACTTCACTGTTGAGTCAAATGATGCACTATATAGAAAGCAGAACCGCATGATATCAGAAATAAACATTGAACAATTCATCAAAGTTGACTTGAACAAGGTGCTAAAGTTATTGATGTTTCATGACCCCATGCAAAATTGGGATTAAAGATTAACAGGATTTCTTGAAACTAAGCAGGACAGAAGTATTAGTCAAAAGAAGAGAATGACAGTGTTGGAGGGTGATTCCAGAACTACTTAATTTGCAACACACGTGTTTGTGCATGAAAGTTGAAATGCACAAACAACATTTAATTCGAAGCAGCAATTTTACCTCGCCAGCACCAATTGCTGGTTGGGATTGTTTGTTCCAGGTCCAGTGGGGCTCCATCTGATAGTATAAATCTCCTGCAACAAGATTATTGAACATTCATAGTAGCAATCCACCAGGCTCTATCAAGCAAGTCCATAAACATAAACAAATCTTGATCTGTAAATTAAAAGCCATGCAGTACCTTAGAATGTTCCCTCAAATCATGAACATACTTGTCCTGCTTCATGCTCCATATCTGCAAAATGTGATTCATCAGTTGCCAACCATGAAAATAACAAGCTAACAAGTAATGAAATAGGACTTAAAAACAGCTCATAGGCAATGACAAAACAAGGATTCTGTTTAAAATAATAGCTCATATAGTATAAGGCATTCATGAGTTGCAATTTCATAAATGAACAAATATGATAGCAGACCAAAATGTAACTTCATAGATGACAAAAGAAGGTAGCACAAATAATAACCTTAGCACTGATATCATCAGAGCAAGACGCCAACAATGAACCTGTAGGATCCCACTTGACACAATTAACCTCACCCTGAAATTGCAAAAAGTACAAATAGCATCATCAAGTTTTCTATGTAACACTAAGAACCACAAAGATGCAACATGATGGTTCATCAGATTAGGAATCCAAGACAACTAGATAATAATGCCAATCAATCATCGATTTGAAGTAAAAAAATATTCTATATTTATATATTTTATAATATAGGTGGCTTCCTACTAAATTAATCTGAATGTGGTCTCACATTGCACCATTGATAATATTGTTGTAAACCCCTGGATAAAATCCACAAAATTAATAATGGAAAATATTATATTAAGTGATTAAATCGAGTATTGGAATTAAAAAGGTGACTTTGAATTTTAGAAATTTGAAATAAAATGTTCATGTGTTAACTTGAAAATAGAAGCACAAAAATTATGGGAAAACAAAAATCAAAGAAATGCAGACAAAAACCAAATGGAAGAGATAAAAAGGGAAAGCGATGTTCTAGGATATAATTTAATGAAATTCAATGCAATTTGTTTAAGCTCAACATTAAAAAGGTATCTGAATCTGGGAAATATGACCCAACAAACATAAAAGATACAATATAAATACAATGTGGACTTGTAGGCCAAAAATTGATAAATTAGTGATAAAAATGGAGAATTTTTATAAATTCAGAGTGAAAATATTTAGAAAAATATTTTAGAATTTTCAAATGAATCAATATATGGTTGACTTTGATCACTGGTGTAAGCCTGCTACAATCACACAATTTTTAACCCAGAAGGCAACGAAATTTAAGGAAAATTTATATTCTGAATAGGGATGGACGTATCTGGACGATTTAAGTAGAATAAACAATATAAAAATTCTTTTGGCGTAAAATTACTTGCTGGCCAGTTTTACACTATCGGACATAACTTTCAATCCAACCGTTGAATCGGGTTGAAGTTTTACAAGTAGTCTCCAAACATGTTTTTCTACTTAGGGTTAAAATTTTATATCGATCAGAGACTAGGAAGATCTCACGATAGTGCTGGAGTTTAGGTAAAATAACTTATGGACAATAAAGGGAAAATTGGGAATAACCAAAAATTTTCTTCCTCCTCCTATTTAAACTGATGTTCGGCTTAAAGAAAAAGGGGAGAGACCGAGTATTACCATCCTCTCTTCTTATTTTTCTTTTGTTCTTAAACTTCATGAGGAAGGGGGTTAGGAGAGATTGAAGTGAAGGATTAAAAAGGGGGAAACTTATGTATAGAGGTTAAGAAACTTGTTTGGGGAAGGGAGAGAGAGAGGGACGGCTGGAGATAGAGAAAAAGGTGGCAGGTTTGAAGAAAGAAGAGAAACAATGGGGAAAAAATTCAACTGGGAGCTATTTAGAACTTGCAAAATCATTGGATAAATGGTTTCAACCTCCTTTATTCAAGTATAAGTGATGATGTATAGAATTGTGGTGAAATTATTGGAATTTCAGCTAGTGTTCATAAATGAATTTTAGAGAAATTGAAAAATTATGTGGATATGATGTAATTGAGGTGTAGTAGAGTATGAATAGCCTAGTTTATGAATGTATGAAGGAGAAATTCAGGTGCGGGGGAGTTTAGGCCATGGGAAAAAAAGAATAAGGAGGAATAGAACTACCTTAAATTCTTTTTTATTATTTGTAATTCACATGTGTTGAAGTGTTGGAAGTGACGGATATTGAATAAGATACATTTTTAAAAAATAAATAAATGAAATGGAGTATATGATTAAATTGATAAGATAAAAAGAATAGGAGGATTGCTTAATTGTCTTGTTCTTAGACAAGTATATGAAAGATAAATGCTAAAAATGTAGATTTTGGATGAATTAAAAGAAGGTTATGAAAAAAAGGGTTAGTGTTTTGAAGTTGGTAAGAACCAGCCATAAGAAGAAAGAGGTGAAAACTTATGAAATTATATAATTGTTGTCTAATTGTAGGTGATTAATAAGACTTACATTATGTTGATGAAATGATGTATTAATTGTAATAAATTTCTTGATATGTTGTGATTTTGACATAAATAAGAGGTTTAGGTTAGGTGAAATTTATGCTTGGAAGTGTATATAATTGACACATTTTGATATGATTGTGTAATTAAAATGAAAATAAGTGTTGTGAATAAGTAGGATGAGATGAGGGATGAAAATAACATTATGATCAATATAGAATGTTAGTATGGAAAAGTTGGTTATTGAGTAGTAACACTAATAAGAAGTGGTTATTGATAAATTGTTAAGTGGTTGGTATGAAAATTTTAATGATTCGTTGTTGATTAACATTGCGAAGGAAATTGTAAATTATTTATAAAATCATAAAGTAGAGATAAAGTACTTTAAGAATCATGAAACAAAGCACTTGTTATTGAAGAGAGAAACTTAATAAATTTGTGGCCATAAGTTTCGGCCAAGTAGAGAAGAGATGGAAGAATGTACTTTTATGTTAAGATAACTACGAAATACTTTATGCATGTAAGTTATTTAGATTGTTTGGGTGAAGAAATTTAAAAGGAAAACCTATAGAATGGGGTATGCAATATTCGGCTAAAGAAAAGAATTTGAGGGAGGGTTCTTCAAGAATAAATATGTGCATGTAAATTGAAAATTGATGTTCCTCAACATGGTTACAATGATTTGAATAAAATATACTTAAAAGTTATTCTGAAATTGATTTGATTCAGATATATTTGAATACATTGTTATGAATTTGTGAGGAACAAATGGTACAATGGAGTGTTGGTTGAAAACATGTTAAGTTAAGAATGAAATGGTTACCTTGGCTTGGATTGATACGGTATTTATGTTATTTTAGAAATTGTTGTTAATTGAGTCTTAACATTTGAAACTAGAAGAATGAGTTGTGTGATTTCTTATTAGAAAAAATATATTGAGGAAATTGTTGCAGTTTATATGTGGGTGGAGAAAAAGAGAAATTTGAAATGCATAGTATGGATATGCAAGTGATTCAATTTAATTTATGGTATGAGTAATAATAGTTATTTGGTTGAGAATTGTAGAAGAAACATTCAAAAAGACACCTGAGTTCTCAAGAGCGAGCTTGGATAGCAAGACTTAAAGTAAGGGATTGACCTCCCTTTCTTTTTTAATTATTTATATATTCTTTTATAATTGCTAGAATTACAATGGTAATCAAATTGTATAGTGTATTATTTTTAATGGAAGGCGTATACCTTTGACGTAGAAATTGGTATGGAATTTATAGTTAATCGTATGGGTGATAAAGTGTAGTACATTAGGAGATGTGATTTGCCGGTGGAAAAAACCTTGTATGTATTACTTTTAATTACAACAGAATTGCTATACAAGAATTATTATCAACCGTATTGGCAGGAAATGGATGATTTGTTACCGATTGAAACAATGGAAATCCCGTGTAATTTGTGTTAGACCTCTACACAGAAATTAATGTCGGAAAAATATGTGTGGGAGCACACGCGCGCGCACGTGTATATGTGATAAGAACTCTAAGATAATTGATGTGTGAGATAGCCGGCAGGTGAACAGATAGTGTGGAACTAGTTCCCTGGTTAATAGGATTGGTGCCCTACTTAATAGGCAATTGGAAAAACTAGTTACCCTGATTAATGGACACTTAGAGAAACCAGTTAATTTGATAATAAAACAAATGTCCAGTTTGGACTAAAGGGGACATTGGTATGTCCTTAAATTGTGTTAATTGTATAAATTTGTAAGGTTAAAGGTAAAATAAAAAATTAATTGTTTAGTAATTGATGTGGTAAATATATTGAAGAGATAATAGTACATAATCATTGTGTATAAAGCTGATTGTATTTAGTATTAAAGAAATTTTAAGGTACCTCGCATTGTGCCAAGTAGTAAATCATGAATGTAGTATTAGATTGAGATATTCATGAAGATGTCGATAACTAGGTGTAGTCCAAGTATAAGGAAAAATCCGTTGAAATTTTGGTAGAGTATATTAAATTATTTTAAAATGCAGTTACGTGAAATTATATCCAAATGGTTGGGGTTGTCATATTGATGCAAGTTCGGGTATTCCAAGTGACAGCACTCTAGTCCAAAGCAAGCAGAAGGCCATAACAATTGACAGGGATCAAGCTAATTCAAGTAAAGGGATACATTCTATGGAGGCTACAATTCCAGTGGTACACGTTGGCAAGAAAAGGGAAGTTACAATCAATAATTGAAGATCATCTCATACTTCCAAGTGGCAAAAGAAGTTATTATAACTGTCATTGTTCTTATCTTAGTAGGTAGTTATCTAGTATTAACTGTAATATGTATTTCTATTTAATGAAGAATGTTTGTCTGGGTGGGCAGATTGTAATACAGTTCTTGTCTTTGGTGTGATTCCAAAATGAGAGTGATTCTCTTGAGTGGTGTGAGGCTACTTGTTTTATCTTTCTTGTAATCTTTATTTTTTGCAATAAAATATCAGATTTCTTTCCTTTGTTAATTCTTTTTTCTGTTATCTGTTCTGTTGGAACCAACATTCATGAACTTGGTTCTTCTTGATATCGTTTGGCATTACATATAAAGTGATTAATAAGTTATTTGGCTAACCAATTAATAGCAACAATAACATGTAATGGAGCGAGTTGTATATGAGTTTGACTGTGTTGACAAGTTAATTATTAGATATTAAGTTAGTCCCACCGACAAAGTTTAATGGAAAAGAAAAATGATTTGAGCACGTCTTAAAAGTATAAAAGTAATGGAAGGTCATGTGATAAATTATAAATAATAGAAATGGACATAAAATAAGTGGAATGAATAATGAATCGAGAAAATTTCTCAATATAACAAGGGTGTTATATGAACTGAAGTATGAGGTATCATAGATGTAATAAATGTTATGGAAGTAAAAAGATGACATGAATTATGTTGTGAATTAGACATAATTATACAATGAGTTACGACATGTATTAAAGGTGGTTGAGAGAGGAAAAGATCATATAATTTATGTGTTGAAGAAATAAATTGTGGGGTAAGTTCCATGAGTTGTGAAATAATAATAATAATATTAATATAAATTAAATATATTCATGGAGTGAAAATAGTTATGAAATAACCTCGATATGAAAAGAAATACAATATGAAAGTATTTGAATAAGACCATTCAATTTTCAAGTTGTAAGGAATAAATCGTATAATGACGAGTTAAACAAGATAACAAACAGTTATCATAATGCAACGATGATAATGTAATGAATAAAATAATGTGAAGAAAAATATTGGAAATTGATATAAGATCAACATTCTTAAAACAAAATTTTATGAAATTAGGTTTGATCATATAATTATTAAACGTTAGTAACTGGAATGATGCAAATGTTTAATATGATTTATTTTGTAATTTTGTGTATAACACAAATAAATTCCTATGAAGACATCCATTTATATAAAAAGAATATTTGTATTTAGGGTCACTGAGATACCCAATATTATATAAAAAGAATATTTGTATTTTCAGGGAAAAAAAAAACTTGCAAATAGTTAATAAGGATGTAATTTTAACTAGAATTGTAATAAATTGTATATATTTATAAAACTATTGAAAGGTTGTTGGGACTTTATCTTTTTATATAAAGAAAGTCTTTGAAATTAAGTAAAAACACACGTGAAAGTGCGGGGTGTTACAATTGTACACACACCAAGTTCAGTTGCGGATTCTTAGCCCCACTAGAATATGACCCAAAAAAAACAGCCATCTGCCAGCTTACTGAGATATAAAAAGGCACGCTAACTAAATAACCTCAGACAAGTTTGAACAGAACAACAAGAGCAATAAACAGTTGTTGGATCGTAGAACAAACCTGATGTCCAGCAAAAGATTTAATAGGGCGTGTTTCTCCAACTTTGCATACATATATCATATTGTCAGTGGAGCTTGTTGCAAATGAAACATTATTGCGCCAGTCAACATCAAGTGTAGGACCTAAAACAAAAACCAACATGAAAATTCAAATGCAACAAGGGTGATTTCTATTTTCTGAAGAAAGACCGTTTATTCTACGAGATGAGTGCAATCTCAAACCTGAATGAAACTCAAACTGCTGTTTCCATTCCTCAGCCCTCACATCCCACACAATTGCTGTTTTATCACAGCTTCCAGTTAGAAGATAATCCCCCTTCTTGTTCCACTTCAGAGTAAATATGGGTCCTTTATGCTTGCTCAATGTTGTCTTTAGTTCACCTAGACCAGGGAAAAGATCCAGAGCATAAGCCAGAGTTCCAAATTGCACTGAAAAACTGAAGTAAAAGCACAATGGCAATTAATAACTTATGGGCATACGTGTTTGTGCACATATATTAAAACAATGTTGTATCAGTTTGTCTATGCAACAAGTTGATAATGGTTCTCATGTAAAACAAGAGAGCAAAACCACCAAAACAAGAGAATTGATTTAGGATAGAACAAAATCACCAACAAGAGAGATGCTCAATCTTGAAGGAACCAAACCAAGAGAGACACTCAATCTTGTAGAAACTCAAGTTTTAATTTCAATTAATAATTCAATTATCAAAATAATGCTTATTCTTTTTTCTGCACCGAACAAAACAACAACAACAACAACAACAACAATAATAATAATAAATCTTAATTCAATATGGAAACTAAAATACTAATTTAACTACTAAATAATAAAATCTAGAATAATCATACAATATTAAAATTTCTAAATGAATATAAACCGATTTCCATTGTTTTCCTTCATTCTCCATCATTCTCCTAGGTTGGAAAAAAAACTCGACCACGAGTTTGAAAGTGTCAAATAGCAAAAACTCAACAAACTTGCATGCACACCATAGCCCTAAGAAAAACTTTTGCACATGATACCTTTCATAAAACTTTTGCACTTGATACCTTTCATCCTTCTTCAATGATGAGAAGAATGTTGGCAAAAAGATAATCTTCTCAGATGCAATATTGAATTCAAAGGAACAAAGTCAATGTGATCAATCTCTTCTTTAATCTCTTCAATGCTTGCATCAACTTTGATAGGAACTTCTTGATTCTCCAATTTGTAGGTTGTCACTAGACTCTAAAGGTTTGGATTGTTCATAGATATCGACGACAACTTTATTACAGTGGTCAAGAGGAAAGCCTAATTGGTGCACTGGTTTATACATGTAGGGAAGGAGGAAGCTCTAAAATGCAATTGATAGGAACACTATCAACTAGCTTAAGTGTACTAAATGAGACAGCTTGATTATCCAACCTCTCATTATCCAAAAGAAGAAAGACTAATTCCAATGGAATTTCATAAATTTCCTTTAAAATCTCAATCATCATATAATCCATGTTCAAGAACATATCTTTGGAAAAGTAGTTTGTGTAACTTTGCAAAAACATTTTAGCATTATCCTCAACCAAAGAATCACATTTGAGATCGAGCATCAAAAGATAAAGTTTGACCTGAGAAATAATTTCAAAGATCCAAGTGTGCTTATAAACCAACCAAAACAAAGTGTCAAAGGTATCTTCTAATACTGCTACAATAAGCTGAAAAATATCTCTAGTCTGGTCATCACAATAAGGAGCATCAAGTGCATTTATTCTAAAAATTTCAATCAAGCAAACAACAACAAAAAGTTTAACATCCATACTTAGAAAAGTTAAAAGTTCCTTAGATACTAATGCCTTCATAGCTGGACTTAGTGCTCTTCTCATGGAACTAGATGGATTGTTCCACTCATACCAACCCATTCTCAAGTTAAAAGATGGAGACCAAAGAGGTACATTGCCAGTCACATAATCCCCCCCCAATATCCTTGAAAGCCATTTCTGTTTAAGCCACACACTAAATTGCAATTGTTTTTGTTTTCAATTGGATGTATGACCTTAAATCCAAAGCAGAGAAATCCAATCCATTGCAATTAAATTTGACTAATTTGATGTCCCCCACTAGCAAAAGGCAAGAAGAGTGGCATGAATTGGACTTTAATGCAAGACCCAACTCAATTGGGAAACCAAATCTATTATATGTCACATTTTGGCAACCAAATATTCTGTGGTAAAAAACAAGATCACATTATTAGCTTGAAAATTGGCAGCCAATTGCTTGAACAAATCTGATACTCTAATGCAAGTATAATAATGTAGCTTTGTGGTAAAAAATTTCACCCCTTTTGCCACCAACTCTTGGTACTTCAAGTTGTTCTCTCATGTTTAACTTCTTCTCTTTGTGGAATTCTTTTTTTTTTTAGAGAACAAGAACCCTAGATGAATTTCACGGTGGGCACCAAATTGATGTAGGACAAGAAAGCAAAATCACCAAAACAAGGAATTTGATGTAAGATAAAGTAACAAATCACCAACAAGAAAGACACTCAATCTTGCAGAAACTCGGTTTCAATTTCAATTAATAATTTAATGATCAAAGTATTGAATGTCTAGGGATTTATTTATATGCACCAACCAAATAAAAAAAACCTAATAAGTCTTAAATCAATAAAGAAACTAACATCCTAATTTAACTACTAAATAATAAGTACTCATATTCCTAAATGATAAAATCTAGAACAATCATACAATATTCAAATTTCTAAACAAATAAGCTGATTTCCGTTGTTGTCCTTCATTCTCCATCAGGTTTACATGTGTGAACCCAACACTTAAAAGTGAGAAAAGCCCACCACAAAAACAGAAAAGAAAAGGAATAGATGTCAGAGCTACCCAAATTTATTGTTTATATTAACAAATTTGAGACGCTGCTCTGTTTCAAGCTTAAATAGAAGGCTACAAAACAGATCTTGCTATAATAGCTTACCATCTGTGCTCCAAATTCTTGCCTGCCCATCATAAGAGCCAGTAGCAAGTAATGTTCCCTCGCCCTGTACAAAAAAGGCAAAATAATTATCAACACATGTGAGGAAAAGGATTAATTTGACATGTAAATTAATTTTCTTGATTCACCAAGAAAAAGGATTATCATCAGACCCTTGCCTATCAGCTTCAGTTTGAGCCTATTCAAATTTGAAGTAAATTACATGCCATGTTCAGCTACCTTTCTCTATTTAAAAATTACGTAATGCGATCCACGTGTCAGAAATCCATAAAATATGATATCTAAGGAATCTTTAATGGCAAAGAGAGTTCCATTCCACCACATCGGAATCAACTGGATAGCTTGATTCTTATGATTTGGGTTCAAAAAGGAGAAAAAAAAAAAAACAAAGTGAATACCTACCAATGACATGTAAAACTTTAAATGAATTCATAAGAATAAAATATGAAGAGACATTAAATTATTATTATCAATAATTAAAGCCTGTAAGAGAACTCACATTCCAATCAAGTGTGGTAACATCTTTGCTTTTCTCATTTGTCCTTCCCTTTACATGCTTCAATACCAGCACATTTAGAGGATCATTCTGCACGCCAGACCTAGAGGTCCCCTCTGTTATTGTCCAAATTCTTGCTGTGGAATCTCCAGAACTGGGAATAACAATAAAGTGAGTGACATGCAAGACTTAAGATATGAACAGAAGGACCAAAAATTTTCTTTTGCTATTACAGATGATATATTACAAGTTATCTGCATTTTAAGAAAAGTTACATTACAGATGCTTGCAAAATATCCAGAAAAGACAGCTACCACTGAAGGCCATTACCCTGTGTTGGCATTATCAAATTAGAGAAATGGAATGGGCAATCTATATAGAGTCCTAACCTTGCATATTGAAATGCAACTTAATAGATAACAGAACTCATAAAGACACTAGATCAAAGCAGCACAAATACTCATAGCAAACTTGCATGCAAGGCAAACCTCTACAGTAGATACGATGCACGTTTCTTTTAAGATGACATGAAACTTCAATGCTTTGGTATTTGAATATCAAATTGTCCAGCATGTGTATCATTCATTTAAATTGTATCAAAGACTTTCAATTTACTTCATCTCCTTGGAGGAATGAGTTTACCTAATATATAATATCAATACTCCATTCAGCACACTTGATACTTACAAAAGAAGAAAGACTATGCATAACCTGTCATGTTTAACAAACGTTCTGCTACTTCCTAATGCTAATAAAGTTAAAGTAATGACATACCTAATGAGTCAATATTTTTACCAAATAATAAAAAACTAAGAATCAATATACAATAAGTTTTGGCATATAAATCAGAGATGCAAGCACAGAAGCATCAACAACAGTGATGCCTCTATCCAAAATCACTGACCCCGATGCAAGAAGTTGTCCTATTGGACTCCATGCACAGGCACAAACCTAAAGGAAAAAATGAAACAAAGCACATGGTAGTAAATATATCTAGCTGAAAAGGGCAGTAAGGAGAAAACAAAAAACGAAATATTAATATAAAAAAGCAAAAAGATCAGCAAATGCTCATACCTCAGAAGTATGTCCTTCCAAAATCATCACATCAGAACTAGGAATTTCACATGTCTGAGATGTTGATGTTATAGAAATATCCATTGGCTCTGGTCCTACTAAACAATAGATTTTCACATTTTCAGAAATACATGACATAGAAGTGGAAAAAAGTGAGGCAAAGAGAGGCAGAAAGAATGTCATATCTTTCACTACTTATTCAAGAATACCACAGACAAGTGAAAGATGATAGCCTCTTATTCACCGCGTATGTCTATATAACTAACATTTCACCATATTCCAAAGGGAAGAAAAACTGGCTTTAAACTATAAAACATGCCACACCTTCCCAACACTTTGAAAGCACAGAACTCCAAACTAATGCAAAGTAGTGATGAAGTAATATTGTATATGAAAATAATAATATATTGGGGCTTAAGCTTTAATAGAACTGGGGACAGAATAAAAAACAGTAGTAAAAAATAAAGGAACAGTCTGACAATTTAACCATGGCTTGTGGTCACAAGGCACCAAAGTGCTTTACTGAGGCGAGGTGGGGCAAGGTACCTTGAAAACCCCATATAAAGTGTTAAGAATAAATTCAAGAAACTAAAACTGCCACAGAAAAAAAAAAACATACATAGAAGTCAGATTACCTTCAAAAAATTCATTTTCTTCATGCTTATCTTCTGCATCAGTGACCATTCTTCTATCAGTGTTATCCTCAAGCTGCTTGTCTCTCTCTTTTTCACTTTCTAACCTCTCTCTATCCTTTTCTTTCTCCTTTTCCCTTTCATGCCTTTCCTTCTCTCTCACTCGGGCACATTCTCTTTCATGTTCCCTTTCGAACTCTTTATCTTTATCTTTGTCTTTGTCTCTGTCCTTGTCTTTTTCCTTTTCTTTTTCTTTCTCTCTATCCTTGTGCAGATTTTTTTTCTTCTCTTTTATGATCTGCTGCAATTCATTCACATCTTTTGTGATAAGATCCAAAGGTTGCAAAAAAGAGAAATCTTCATCAACATCTGCATCACTCTGGCAAGCTTGAAAAAAACCTTGATCAACATAAATCCCAAGGCATGTAAAACAGAAATGCTTAACAAGCAATAATTTAAACATGCTAACATTACTCAAATTCGCCTCCATTTCCAAGTACTGAAGTCCCTTTTGTACAAATGTAATGAGAGCACCAGGTGGAATCATATTGCCATCTATGGTGCACTTGTTAATTCCACCTTCATATCCTAAGGCAAAAGCTGAATGTGTAAAACCTGCAGGAATACAATAACAAACACCATTACAAAAACTAGAAATTCCTCCCATGTATTTAAATTGGCAACCAATTATCAGAACACCTTGTCTTCTACCAATAACCAATCTTCGCTCCCACAAACAATAGCTACCAGAAGGCATTTACAAAAAAAAAAAAAATCTTTAGCCATGGATGGCATCAATAAAATTTAAAAATTTTCTAGCATAGTTATGGCCTATTGGGTGTGTTCAATAACAGTTTGAATCAAATCCATTAAAAAAATGAACTATATTTTCAACCAAATTCAAATGTTTTGCAGCCCCGTGCTTCATTCGAATTCCATATTGAAAAGTCAGGCAACCGATATACATTCTTATCCACTATAAGTAAATAAAATTTAACAAGTAATGAAGAACCCAGTTCACAGATCTACAAGCTCTTATAGTAGAAAAAACAGAAACAAAACCCAAAATTAACAAAACTAATTGATAACATTTAGAACAAAACTCTAAAAGCAAAATCCTAACCTAACCTTAATTACTTTATTTATAAACCATTAGAATAAGGATAACCCTAACTTGCAAGAAATTGAAAAAAAAAAGTAATTGAAAATGCAGCCGAACCTGACTCTTGAAGGTAGCGGAAAACAAGGTAATTCAATTCCACTGAGGTGATGGAAGTCATTGTAACGAAAGTTCCCGGTACTAATGACTGTGATTATGTAGGTCTTAAAATCATACGGGCTAGAGCGACTAAAGGTTGAGGGGCAGCGCCGATGAATGTGAACTGAAGCCTGAAGGAGACGGAAGAGCTCTGTAACTAAAAACCAAGTGAGGTTTTTTCTTAATTGCTGTCTTGTAGTTTTTATATATTTTATATTTCGATTCAGACGGGTAACAGCAGTTCACTTCTGAAATGTGGGCTTCAAAGAGATGGATGGACTGTTATACCCAAAACAAATGAATGACCCACGAACATGGAGTCCAGCCCACAAGAACTATGACCCGATAATCAATAGGCACATTGATTTGCGGAGCCCATTAACATTATGATGTTTCATAAGAATAGATAGATAGATAGATAGAATAAAAAGATAGATGGATAGATTATTGATTAAATTGATAATCTAGTTGACTCATGCTCATGAATCGGGTTAATTTCTTATAATACATTTTTTTATTATATAGAAAAAATTAACTATAAGTAAAAAAATCTTGAATTGTTCATTTAATAAAAAAAAATAAGAATTATATATATAAATAAATGTTAAAAAGAATTGTTGATATTAATCAAAAAGAAAGTTGGGAAGTTGAAAAATAGATGTAAATTAAGATATTTAATCTCAAGTTATGAGAACCATTTAAAAAATTATATTTAATTATATGATAATAAATTTATTTTTTTATAAGAAGAGTACTAATTTAAATTCTATTAAAAAATAATTTTCTAGTATAATTCATCTTTTCCTAGATTTTTCTACAACGACATATGACTTTTTTTACTCTATTTTACTTATTTAATAAAAATAAAAAAACCAATTAGAGCAAATACAAGAAAAAAAATTTAATAATTTGAAATAAGGGTAAGAAAGATATCTCTCAAATTAAAACCTTCTTATTTAACTAACACACTCTACTTTTTACTTAGCATTTTTGTGCTAGAATAATTAGAAGTTAGATAGATTATGATAACACAAATATAATTAAAAAAAATAGAATAATACATTGTCAACACGTTATTGTGGGAAACTTTTTTCTAGTGTCTCCACACTTGGCTCCGGTTTCAAATTGAACCTAGTAAGAGTTAACCTAATGTGTTCCAATTGACTTGGGGTCTAAATATGAATTGGTTAAAACACGACTTAATTTAAAAAAAATATTCAAGATATCATTGTTTTAACAATTTCTTTTTATATATTTAGACAACGATAGATTCAGATCAATTAGGTTAACTAGAGAAACTCGCAACCCCGACCATGTACCTAGTTGGGTTTGATTTTTTTTTTGTTAGATCTATTTTTATTTAATTATATGAAAATAAAAATTGATTGACATGCGCAAGAAAGCCACCAAGTAAAATTTAAGAAAATCATCACAAAGAATTGTACAAAAAGGAACATTTGGTCATGTTATAAAAGAATGTTGTATGCTTATTCTAAAACAAACCAAATTTCAAATGGTATTTAATCAAGTAACATACCAAAAAAAAACACTCTAATTCATTTATCATCAGGAATTGTAAAAACAAAAAAATGTCCAAAGATTAGGCCTCGGTAGGCTAGTGCACCTGCCCATTAAAAAATGGTTAGGCATATGCACTTGGTCTTTATCTTTTTATTTTCCCTGAAATAAGGTGGATAGCGTGTTATCCACTTATTTTTTTTAAAAAAATAAAAACAATAGAGCAAGTGACGCATCACTTATAACAACAGATGATGTGTTGCCTATTAGTTTAACTCTAGCCACCTCAAATGGTAGGAAAATCGAGCTCCACCCTCTTGGTCTGAAAAACTCATTTTCAACCTTTTTTTCCACGTGCAAATACCTAAGAAACACCATATAAAACCTTAATAGACTCATATTTAATCTCAAAACAATACATAATTAGTTAAAAAAACAAAAATCAACTCAAAATAAAAACCTTTCTCAAGCCTCAATCTACGTTTTCCAGTAATATAAGGGATTAAAAATATATAAATTGAACTTCTCTCATCAAATGGAACCTGTTGACACCTAGATCGACCTTCTGTATTCCTAGAATATAGACAAACGATAACTTTCTCTCTCCTCCATTGTTTTTCAATGACTCTCTCTCCTTTCTTAAACTCAAGGATTGGATATGAACAAAACAAAAAAGTGTCAAATTAAAGGGACCAAAAATGGAATTTTCAAACACTAGAGCAAAAATTGTTAAAAATACGCCCAATAAACAATGTAACAAAAAAAACTTCCATTCTTGTCTCACTATGAATTTTGGTCCCCTTGTTTATTTATTTTTTTCAAGCACTAAAACGAATTTTTTTCTTGTAAAATTAAGCATCAACTCA
>Ga0307507_10006263_pt1 | contig 18438 bp, 11 predicted proteins | sample 7_EM_MG_FD_207223 | JGI IMG/M metagenome (GOLD analysis project Ga0307507, IMG submission 207223) | Populus trichocarpa ectomycorrhiza microbial communities from riparian zone in the Pacific Northwest, United States - 7_EM | ecosystem: Host-associated > Plants > Roots > Unclassified | place... | reverse complement strand
TAAGCAAGATATTCCCATGGGTTTCCCATTGCTTGGCGTATAATTAACCAACCAGATCATCCAAATATCCTCAACTTTTACCAAAAGCTTCAACTCACCACCAAATCTTACCGCCAAGACAGCGAGCAGTCAGCTAGCTGCAGTCTTATAGCTGACTGCTTACATTAGCAGCCTCTTGGCAGCGAAGCTGACAGCGTCGCTGACTCTTGGACACACTGTATATAGCTTTATAAGGCACTATTTTAATAGTATTTAAAATCTTAGAATCATTATTACTTATTGCAGTTGATTAATTCTATTCGGAGCCCTCGCCATAGCACCTTTACCAGTGTGAGCGCTATCCATGCGGGTTGTTAATACACAACTCTACACGGGCTGCTGAGGGAATAGTTAACTGGGAATAAAATATAAACCAAGTGGTCTGTACTACTTGAACCACCAAATGCGAGATCAGCTATTATACTAATAGAATGAAACCGGGGTGGTCCGTAGGCGCCATTGTCGGGGGGGCAGCTGGAAGAATATGGCTGCATTCAACCCGAAATTCCTATAGTTTAAGCGGTCTCAGCTGCTAGGGGGTGCCCTACGTCTAATAAGGCTTAGTGGCCTTGTTCGCGAGGTAATACTTCTGTGGAGGGGTTTCGTCTGCTTCTTAGCTATGTTAGTAATTGTGGCTGTGCTTATCAGCCTACAATAGGTAGCGAGTTTTTCCCAAGCCATCGAGTACTGCAGCCAGGCCGGGAGTCTCTTGGCAGATGAGAGTCTATGGGAAATATGTTGAGAAAGTACGTATGCCACCTTTGGCAAGGCAAAATTGGCTGTGGGCTGTGGTTGCACGCTGTGGCGATTGGGCATTGAGCATACTGCGCGTGCTGTGGCATTACAGACTACAGTACTGGGATTCTTCGCTGCCACAATTATACCTTGCCATATCCTTCAGCTTGATTCAGGGCCGTCCAAGACCATGAATCGGGCCATGGGAGGCGCAGCGCGAGCTGCGTAGTGCGCTGTCAGTGTGATGGAGCTATGATGCGACGGCGTTGCTCGTGGAGCTGCTTATGTTACTCCTTTGGGGACGGTTTTGAGATTCGCATGACCGAATCCCTGGGTACAGCGTTACGGTTCTCCCATTCGCCGGGTTGCCATTACCATAAACGATTCGAGACGCAACGGCGGGCGATGGCGTTCCGTTACGACCAGTTATGCTTGTGGGCTCCGTTCAGTGCGGTTCACTGTTGCTCCTCCACCGTACCAGCACCAACCTGTGGGATGACCAAATCCCTGCAGCAGCGTTGCTTTTTGGACGTCTCTGCGGTTGCGGTGGCTGAATCCCCATTTTATAGAGCGTATCTATCCATGCAAGGGATACTAACCCTTATTTCCGTAAACTAGCTTTTTAGCCTTAAAAGAGGGCGTAATTTGCTGTATGCGTCCTTCCCGCTCCAGTATCCTGTATCAGATATCCCCATGCACGTTTTACCTTATTTTCTTTGGCGGGCGTTTCAGGCAGGTCTTTCCCACCCCCACCAACCACCCTAAAGACTCCTATCACTTCTTCTTCGCCGCTAGAAGCAACAAGAGGCCAGTTTGCTAGACCAGTCGATTGCAACGGCTCTGTATATACACCACCCACGCTGAATATATAGATTCGGGGAGCAAGCACGCGCACGTAATACGAATAATTGTGGCATTGAGCAACCCTTAGCAGGTTGCAGGTTGCATGGAGAGTCTATTATGTGGTGGGCTTTTTCTAGAGATTGCTTCCTTGCTTCCTTTTGAATGTTAACCCCGCGGTTTAGAGTTGGCCGCCCTCTAGCTCTTTGACTCTTTGGCTCTATGGAGGGGATCGGGCGAGAAGAATCTGCGCGCAATAAATGGTAATGGAGGGAAGCAATGCAGCGAATGCCTGGTGGTGGGCAGAGAAAGAGCGCGTGCGGCGTGGGATGGGCTGTCTTTAGTTCAACGGGGTGACATGGCCTTCCGATTCATCGCTCGTCGGCGTTCTTCGTACAAGTGTTAGGCTTTGCAAAAGCCTGGAGACTCCCCGTTCTTGGCTGCCCCATGGTTAGGCCCCACATTGCCCCCCAGTACCTATAGCAGCGAACAAATGACGGTTCCTGACGAAGCGAAACAGAGCTGGTACCACGACAAAAGAGTAAAAATGCTGACAGGATCTGGCGCAGCGCAGGACGCTGAAACGAAATGAGGAGAGCTGACACAATGCCACACGTGTGCGGCGAGGGTGATGCTTTTTGTCGGTTAAGAAGTTGCAGTTAAGGGTGGCTTTGGGCTGGGCAATAGAGGGTTTGGTAGACCAGGTACGGGGTAGGGGTAGCGGTGTGGTGCGTAGCAGTACGGTGCGGGACCGGTTGCAGAAGCGGGACGAGATGCGAAGAGGCCCCTTGTTTGTTTCGAGCTCAAGGATGTATGGGGAAGGCCACATTTTCTTACAGAAAAGGCGTTGGTAGAGCTAGGAGCAGCGCACGGAGCCTTCGGGCTGGTAGGCTGGAGCACTTGGAGCACTTAGAGCACTGGTTGCAAAAGCGAAGCGATACCGCACAAGCACCGCGAGAACGTTGGGCTTAGCGGGCGGGTCGTCCGGGAGCTGCGAGGAGACGCGGGCCATGAAGACGGCCGTCATAGGTGGACCGGCAGTCAACAAGGGCAAGCAATTGTGGGAAGTCTAGGCGATTTCGCGCAAGCCATCAGCTAGGCCTGCTTGTCGACTAGACTATCAACTAAACCGCACGATCGCCCATACTTCCGTACCCTTTTGCGTATGCTGGCCGGCTAAGAACCCCAGAGTCGAGTATCGATATTGCTGCACAAGGATAGGCCTCGTCTGCGTCGAGCTGGGGCCGCTAGTATACCTGGGTAGCAGTGCTTACTTAGGTACAGCACCCACGGCGTCAAGCCTCGCAGTCGCAGCCAAACGTCTTCGGCCGACCGTGGTGCGCATAAGGGCCGGGCTTGGGGATTTGGGGTCGCTGCCCAGGGTAAGAGGGCTGAAACGGATGCGGGAAGGCCTCCTTGCAAATCGAGCCACCGAGACATTTTAGGTTTAATAATATGGACCACTCACACTCGAGGGGGATGGACAGAGTAGCAGCAGCACCTAAGACAACCCCCCCAACAGAATGGTACTAGCAGGTAGCTTACAATGCCTTTAATTCGACGGGCTGGCCGCTCTAGCCCCGGTTCAGCCACAGTTGGAACGCACTAGCAGCGTTGTGCGCAATAACGGCAAGGCACGCAGTCAGCCCCAGGGCCTCTCGCCGGTGAAAGGAAGTTACGGCCACTGCGGGCCGCGGGACACGCGCGCGCGCGCGCTCTCGCTCTCGCTGTCTCGCTCTTACCTCCTCTGAACGATAAGCGAGACCACATCAGGTAACGATGAGCTGCATCAAAAAGCGCATTCGCTCGCCCCACTGTGCCAGCGTGCTCCCTCGACAAATCGCCACTGCAGACTCGAGACTCGGCGGTGGTGGGGGGCTCTCCTGCGCAAACGGCTGCCTCCCACTATCGCCAAATTACCACAATCCAGAAACGGCTCAGTTAGGTTTCTAGATAGCATAGCCTATAAGTAGAGGTTCGATCCCTAAGGAACTGGATGAGGGGAGATAGGCCTCACAACTGCCTTTTTAAACTCATCAGAAAGGATCGGCGAATCTTTCAAACGTTTTGTATTAATAGTTTTATTTCCCAAACATATAATGATGCTCAACATTTTCCGACGGAAAGTCTCCACCAGCGACGACATCAACATAGTTGGGATTGTCCTCGCCTTCGCGGCCTCAATACTATCCATCGCCTTCGCAATAGCAACTTGGCGGCTTGCTGTCGCGACATGGCGGCTGCACCGACAGTCGCAGCAACGGCAAAGAGGTGATTTAAAGGATCACCCTGCCTAACACTGTGTAGTATAGATGTTCATAGAACTAATTGGGCGGGCCTGCACAGATCTCGAAGCGAACGAATTCGTCTTCAGCCTTATCGTTGAAAGAAGGCGGCGCTAAGCAAGGGTCCCCTGCACTAAGATCGTAGTGCGGCCGCGGTGCCTACGACACGACTGCGCACCCAAACCACACCCAACCAAACCCAATAAATCCACGCCCGGCCATGACAACCCTTCCAGCTCCAAGCAGCAGTACTTGATGGTCTATTAAATGACCTCGACTTCCTACGAAGCCGTTTGAGGAAGGCGATGCAGTTGTACAACGGAAGTAGTGGGTCGCCGCGCAAAAGTTCGAGCGCCCGGTACTGGCGATTCGCAAACCCTGAAGTACCCTCTTATCACCGCTATATGAGGAGACAAAGTCGCACATACCATTCATGCCGAGGCGAACAGCCAGGGTAGAATAATGAATGACAAGACACAAGAGTTGGAGGGAATATTGTTAGAGCCATGACAATACCCAGAGCTTGGAAGGACAAGACTGTTTTACAATGTAATATGGATGAGTATATACCAAAAGTAGAATATCAATCCTAGGGAAGTTTTAGCTTTCCCCGAAATATCGCCCAAAGTAGGCTTGGTGTCCACTCCCCAAAGTCCGCTAGTGCCCGCTCCAACTTAGATGATCGAGAAAACAGTCGCATCCGTCTTGTCAAACCATGCTGTATCAAGCATGTCCACATATCCCACCCGAATATACTCGTTGCAAGCATACCCGTCCGAGGTTGGAACCAAAGCAAGACCGCCTCCGACTCTTGTAGGATCACTGTCCAGCCATTCAAACATACAAAGACATGTAACAGACCGGTACAACTCCATATCCGCAAGGGTATCGAAGTAAACACGGCCAACAAGCCGCTCTGTTCCTGGATCCTTAACATCTACAAGGAAACTACCTGGGGAACTACTCTCCTCCTGAGGACAGTTGGCAGCTTTGAGCCGTCCTGACAAAGTTATCCGGCCAGACCGGACCTGACCGTAATGATCTTTCCCCGCCGGTTCTATTTCAGCATCCACGAAAGTTGGGTTGAGGGGGTTCAGCCAGATCCTGTCACGTATTGCCGGAGTACTCACTTTCCAGCTGAAAGGCGACGCTTCAAAGCAGACTGGCGCGCTCAAGCAAATCCACGACCACGAGGGCGCTATGAAGCTCTTCGGTCTCTTCAGCCGGCCTCCTTCCCCGAACAGGGTGCGCTGTCGCCACAGCAGACCAGGGAGGATATCGTTGGCCCATATGCCGGCCAGGAACTGGTCATCTTGGTATCTCTCCTGTCGCCGCGCAAGACCGGATATCGCGGGCAGTCTGTCCGTTTCGACGGTAATTTTGCGGTCGGCAAACGACTCCATGGTCTGGTACCAGTACCTGAAATATGCGTAAGAGAGGTCTTGCTTTTTTTCATTCGCAGTAGAGGCGGGGTTAACGCGCGCCTCACGTGCGTTGCTGCCGCCGAAAAGCTCCTGCTTAGCGTACTCGTAACAAGGCTTGAAGTCAGCGAAGTTCATTTTACCATCCGGACCCTCCATGGCACCTCGTATAGCACCTTCCGAAGTATGTGCAGTTTTGCACCGCCATAGAAACTGATGCGTCGTGAATTGAACCGATCGAGTTGATAGTTCTTGCTCCTGGAGGCACCACGCCCGCTGACTCACAGGGGCTTGCTCGATAAGCTCATTGAGGAGAGGAAGTCTTGGAAATATAGTGACCTTTCTTGATAAGCTGCCAAACTGAGATGACAGCACGAGCGTGGCGGTAGTGACTTCGTTTGGATCTCTCGGGCAAATGCATCCTCCATTGGAATGAGCGGAGGCGGCTACAAGAGTGCAAAGGGATTTTGAATACACTTCGGCCATTTTCGCAGACTCTATTTCCCAGTCTTCCGTCGAATCTTGAATTATGCATAGCGAATCAATCCAAATATACCTCTGCCCAAGGTTTCTTGTGATGGTGATAGCCTCTTGGAATGTTCGCGGTAAGTCTTCTGGAGGAATGCGAGTGGAAAATCTCTTGACCTTTCCCAGCGTCGTCTTCCATGACGCGTCTGAAGGAGTTGCACCCCAGCAGTGGCTGAGCGTCAAGTAATTCCCTCCGTAACTTTCGCATTGCTCACCCGGCACGAGCCGGATCGGTGATGCATCATCGCCGAGCCCGACATCCAAGAGCCTTGAAGGCAGGATTGCATCCTGATGAGCAATGCCGCACTGCTGATGATTCCGAAGACAGTCATCAATCATGGTTTTTATGATGTCGAGATTCCCTCTGTCATCAGCTTTAGATGCTAACGTGTGCTGGCGGCCTTAAAATAACTAAGCATGAGGAGAATACTGTTCTGGTAAGAACACTTGCCCACAGAAAGACCGCTTTCGACACAACATGAGATAAATCCTACCATAGATCCGCACTTAATATCTAAAGGTGGTCCTCTATTAGCTTCAACACATCGCCGTAATAAGACGGGTCCAGAAGAGTCTCCTTTAACCGGAGGCCCAGGAGGAGAATAGAAGCTTTTCGAGAAAATTAAGCAAGTATGACAGCCAGCTTCTGCCGAGCTCTTAAGTGCCGTAATGGAAGGATACAGTTCGTGAACAAAATCTTGTTCCAGAAAGAGGTCGAGTGGGATTGTTCGACAGCGGGCACACGTAGGTAAGCCCATCGCTAGGCTGCGCAAGGCCAGTGAACATAGGCTTCCTTGGCTGATTCTACAACATGCCTGATGAGGTTGCAACAATACGTAGATAAATAAGGTAGATTACTCGCATCAATATCGTCGGGCGAGTAGTACTGTAATGCCAAAGGCCGATCGTTTAATGAATAAGCAATTCGCAGCAAGAACCCTTTTAGCATAGCCAAATGCGTGGTAGTGTAAGCCGATATGCGAACCCTCGGACTGTTCCTTAACCCGTCGATTCTGGCGCAACGATATCGATAAGAATTCAGCCAATAAGAGGCTCTCATTTGTACATCTGATACCGTGTTTACGCACGAGCTAGCTTGGCGTTGCGCCTCGACGGGTTAAGGGATAATTTGCCCGAGTGGGGCTCAGCCGAGTGAGGCGGTATGAATGAGATGATTCAGCTGAGCTGACAAACTCACTACCTGTCAACCCCGTGAGTTATAAAGGGTTGATGTTTAACGTTAGAACTGTATATGTCGCAAAACAGCGAATTCCCGACTTTATGAGTTCAGTGCCGTTCTCGTAAAGTCTCTTCTGACCTTAGGTGACTACCTCCCATTATCGTTTTTCTTTAATCGCATCTTCAAGGGTCAAAATGTGCATAATCAGAGATCGAGCGCTATCGAGCAGCGACGAGATTAACTTAATTGGGGTCGTCGTCGCATTCGTGTGTTCAGTAATAGCCATAGTCATAGCAGCAGTCACCTGGAAGGTTACTTGTCGGAGTCAGCGGCAAAATGGTACGGACCTTACTAGCCCCAGCCAGTAAAGCAAAGCAGATTCTAACAGATGCCCTCGCAAATTAGATGTCGAGTCTCATGGATGCTGTCTTCAGCCTTGTCGTCGAAAGAAGGCAGCGCTAGGAGGCGCCAATCCGAAAATGGAATGGACGATATCTCACATGACCCCCGCGCCACAATCCAAATGCCGCCAACGATTTAAACTCCGCTTCGTTCACTTCCAACCCTCAAACCTTAGCAGCACGAAAAATTCGCTAGCATCACCGACTATGGAGCCAAACTCCGATCCCCCTTGATTTATAGTCTGCATGTAGGTTCTATAAACCTTCACTTTTCCTGATGGATTAGTCGAACTCCTACGTCGCCTGCAACCACAGGTATCTTCAACGAGGCTCGCTCAGCCAGACACGAAGTTGCCCTTATCCTTTTCGGGCCCTATCTGTATTGCGGCTATCTTCAAGGAGAGCTTTAGCCATGCAGGTTTGCCCATGCAGACTGCTATCTAAATAGTGTTAACCGGGTATGCCTCATTTTCATAGGACAAATCGTATGGCAGTGGACAACATGAAGCCAGGGGCTCTATACCTTCAATGCACTAGGAGAGTTACGAATTAGAGCTTTTTAGCAGAAAAACCTCTCAGGCAGCTAGTCACGAGCTCCTGATGACCATAGTATTGCAATGAGAAGCACTGCGATACACCGGCCCCTGAGCCAAACAAGTGGGTAAACCTTACTTCATCGCATGATAGAATTCATACACTGACAGACTTCTTTACAGTAGACTGCCCAAGAATCCCAAGGAATCCAAATGGAAAGACCATTGCAAACAACATGCGGAACCATTCCAATACAAGGAGTACAAGATAGAATAAAATCGCCTAGCTAGGAATTACAGAGTCACTGCTTGGATCAAGCTTGCAGGCAGCGCAGCATTTATCTATTCGCCAAACACATAAGCGGTCTGGATTAGCAAACATTGCGCGAGGTTCCATGCTACAAGTTGTCTCTGCTAGGTTGTCATTATCATTACTCCAGCAGGTGTGCATTAGCTGCATCACTAATTGAGAGCTTATTGTTTCCTCTATCCAGAAATAATGCATCGATGTTTTATGTGATTGATTCGTGTCTGCTGCGCGGCCTTATGATACCCCTCACTTCAACTGATGGACCAGAAACGCAATTCTAAGTGTATAGCGATGTCAAAAGTGCCCCACACCTGCATGTTAAGCTTGGCATAATTCTTGCAGCTTATGAACATCATAAGCTGGTAGATCGTTGCTCCTTGAAGTCGCCTGTAGGCGGTATGGCCTTGTTGAGATTAGGGCTGCGGCTTGACGCTTTAGCCCTTTTTACTTTTGCAGTACTGTCATAATGAAGGCTGGGGGCGAAGAATGTTCGATGTCGAATACTATTCTAGGGTAGGTAAAAAGTGTGCAGAATGTTTTTTTATTTTTTATTTTTTATTTTTATATATATCCATTGTATTATACTACGTACAATACTGCGCATGCAGCCTCTAGGCTATGGCGCTATAGTTCTATATACATGAATCCTTTCTAGGCAGCTTAACATGTACTAGTAGCTATATCCTAGTAACTCATAAACCTCTAAACTAGGGGTTTACCGCTCCCTAGTAAAATGCAGGATGTTTTTTGTCGAAGTACTAAGCGTGTATATGGTGAATAGACCGTAATTAAATTACCACATATCCAAAGCCGACCGCGACTTCGCCGGGAAGCCGCTGAAGGACCACCAAATTCTACACCGCTCCGTAATTTAATTTCTCGCTTAGGGATCTGTCGGCGATGCCCCCACACCTTCTTATCCTCAGAGCTTCTTAGTCACGGATCGCCCCAGCAACCCAGTAGGTGGTTCTCCAGGCCAGTAGGAAAATGGCAGGTACTGCGATTCGCTGCCCTCTTACAGCCCTCCCCACTTCGCTTAATTACCTGGTTAACGGTAATTATTGACACAATTATCAAGTTGACAGGGTCAGTCTCCACTTCCTTGCATTACTTACCGATCCTCGTTGGTCGTGTCCGCCAATCACCGAGTAGTCCTTGCAACGGCACAATTCATCGATCGCACGTCAGCCTCCACTTTCCCACGTCAAAATTTTCCCAGAATGGCCTTCGCCTACCACCAAAGACGCCTCTTTTAGGCTACAGCATTGCCATGCTGCGATCGTTGCAAGCTTCCTCAGTTAGCTATACAACTTACTAGGCGACTTATGCAGGCACCGTCACTGCTCATTCACAACTTCAACCACCTGTCCTACCGTTATCGATAAGATGCAGCACAATGGAACCAATCGGATTAAGGTGGGATGCTAGCGCACGGATCGCTTGATGGTGATAATTCGTAAAATCTTGGCAGTCGGAGACGCAAGGAGCACAGGAAGAGTACAGCATCTCTTCAATTCCGGTGGCTAGCGCAGCCACGTCCGCACGGCCTTTTTGTAGGGGAAGTATTGGTATTTTTGCTGTTTAAGGGAAAGTTAATAAAACACGCTAACCACCGGATGCGCCAGGAGGCTGTATGTGTATATATAACTAGCCCCCAGCAGGCTGGCAGGTTGGCAGGCTGGCTGTGGCAGCCCGAGGCCGGATCGAGAGAGTAGAGAGCTTGCAAAAAATGTGGAGTAAAAAGCCGGGCTGCAGCACAGGGATGCTGGGTAGGGCCAAACGTCAAAACACCCCCCCTCGGGGTGAAATGCAGTTTATGCGGACAAGACTGCTTATAAGCTCAAAGATTTAACTATAATATACAAACCGGAATTTTATCAAGCCTTACATCTCTGCACTACAATTGTCAATCCACACTCTCAGCCCTGTTCGCAAAAGACAATCATCATTATCCCGATGATGGATCAAAGGTCAGCCCATGGCACTAAATCGAGCATGATATTCCTCATCACGCGGTCTTTATCAACGGATAGCAAAATTAACATCGCGTTCGGCATCCTCGCTTTCATCTTGTCCCTAATCTCAATCATTGTTGGGATTGCTACTTGGCGTGTCCACCATCGAGCAACCACGCACACCGATGGTGAGTAAGCTACCATCAACTGAAAGTACTGCATCTGATGGAACCAATGTAGATGTTGAGAACCACCCGTTTTATGGCTTTGAGATCAGAATCGGAAGGAGAAGAGAGCTTCAGCGAGCTCCTTACGGTAGTGGTGCCTGAGGATGGTTACGAAGTGAAGCAGAGAATCTTTCTGGAAGCTGGCTCAAAAGGGTTTAGGTCGCGCCGTAAACTCGTTTCGGATAGAATATTTCTAGCAAGATCGCTAGCTTCCAGAAGCGAATCAAGCGAATCGTTGCATTTCAAATAGAAAACTTTCTGCCCACGCCCAATCCCCTGATTAAATAATTATCTCAATCTGAACTCGTAATCAATTCTCACATCTACTATACGTGTAGACCTTGGTGCCGCTGAAAATCTACTAATATTATTAACTAAATAGCACAGTGTCCCTTTTCTGGTGCTAAATTCCTACTGCTTTAAAGCTTTGCTGCGGCGTGCAGCACATCATAAAGGACAATGGAGCGAACCCCTGCCTAGCATGGAGCCGTGACCCTGTCTAGCCTGTCGAGAGCAGTGAGCCCTGGAGGGCGAATTTGGGCATCCAGAGTTGCGAAGGTTAGAGAAGTGGTTTGTTTTTCAACAGGAACGCCTTGTCGAGTTCGCCGTTTTGATGCAACCCTGGCGGTTCGACAAATTAGCGCTTAGCAGCGTCGCCAGACCGTAATTTTGGCACTTTACTAACCGCATGCTACAAGGCTGCATGAGGCCGGCGCTGCTTCAGGCCTTTGTACGCAGCCCGGACATCTTCACCTCTAACTAGTGCCGCTGCTGCGGGTCAACAGCTGGGGTGGTGTCGATAAGGAAAAAGCACGCCGCGCGGAATTCAGTCGACGGAGTTTACCAACCACGCAGACGGATAGTAGCCCCGCGCCACCGACCCCAGCGCTAGTAAAATAAAAGCCAATCATCATTGCGCACTGTTTCGTGGCTTCGGGCTCTGCACGAGCGACATGTTAGAATAATGACTTAAATGATCTAACCACATTCATGGAAAATACAAGTACTGACCTTTTGCAGCATGAACTAGCCATAATATTCTTTGTCGATCTTGCTCCGGCCACTGATAATTCTTAGTTCGAATTGTTCTTCCATCTGCGTCTTTCGGCCTGACCCTTTATCCTACCTTTCACATTACTTCAGCGTCATGCCAGTCCTTCACAACCGTGCTTTGGCTAGTAGCGACTTGATTAATCTCAGCTTCGATATCTCTGGAGTCATCTTGGGCTTCCTTTCAGTACTCATCGCCGGAGTGACTTATAGGCTCCATCGAAATAGTCATAGACAAAGAGGTATCCAACTTTGCTAGTCCTCTAAGCGTACCAATGTTAGAAGTGACTCTCATATTGACATCCTACTAAAATGAAGTAGATATGGAGCCATCGTTCGAGTTTCGTTTTGTATTTGGTCGAAGAAGGCAATGATAAAGGTACCTCCTCCATTCAACCCTGACACATCAAGAAACAATCAGTTGTGTCTAATTTAAATACTTTCTATGCTCAATGTAATAAAATGCTAAGCTAATCTCCGCCTTTCTCTAGCAAGCTTACACTATTCTGTATGGTGGCGCCGGCCTCACCACCAAGCCTAACCTCTCTTACGATAAATTTCCGCTCCATAAAAAGGTGTCGTCTCTCGGTTCCGAGCAGATATCGGTTCTTCCCTCGAACGTCGAGGCTCTAAATGCTCGCTGGCCTCGTCTATTTTGGCGAACTCGTATCTACAATTCGAGCTCGATCTCGCCACTGGGCGGGCTGTTCTGGTTTCTTGAATGACCCATTCAAAAGTTTGTGTATTACACATGTCACATGGGATTTTGTTGGGCTAGGTGCTGCTGGTGGTTGAAGGGAGATTGTGGAGTATTTCATTATATTAGTATATTCTTATAGACTCTTTGGGTACATTATCAAACCACTCCGATGTGATTATCTCTCCCAGCCCAACCCTTTCAAAGTGGCCTGATTGATCCTGCAATGCCTTGAGAATTATAACATTGGCTGAGTTGCTTTTCTTACTGTTATCCACGTTGTTCTCTGAAACGTAAGCAGCTACGAAAGGCCCATCGACATGATCACCTTCATCAAACACAGCCCAACCAATCTTCTCATGAGGTCCATCTGGCTTCGTGTTTGCCAGAAGCGCATAGCAGCTTGTGTGCTTATCGATATCGATTAAATAAATCATGCTGCAGTCGAGCCCGGACTTTTTTCCTTCTATAAAAAGGGCGTAATCCGAGCGGCCGACTGGAGTGACCTGACCAAAAAATTCGATCCAAGTGTCCGGGAGACTTGGAGAGCTAGGATCTAATCCATGGAATTGCTCTAGTATTGACATTTCGCACCTATCCCTGGCATCCAAGACCCACGGCTCCCACATTACTGCACCGTCCATAGCAGCCCAAGACCATGAGGGAGCTCTTTTGAAAGGGGGTCTTTTCATATTACCATCTTGGCCATACCAAAGCGTGTGAAGTGGCAGTCTTTCGCACCACAGCCCTGCGCAATATTTCTTGCCAGTACGCAAATGCATGTTTGAAGCCAGACCCGCTACCGCAAATAGTTTGTCCCGTGGCTCTGTTAAAACACACCGCGTGTAATCCTCAACCAGAAGGCACCAGCCCCAGTCTTCTCCTTGCGGAAGGGCTTTATTGCCGAAACGTTTGTGCTCGTAGTAACTAAGGTCCCGACCGTCCTCCCCAATGCTGTGACGCTGGCATTCGAAGAATGTCTGGCCAAAGCCAAAGAGAACGATGCGACGACTGAGTATTCGTTCTTGAAGAATCCAACCTCGAGAATTCCATGTAGACTCCTCCACCCGATTGAGAAGCGTGTGGCGTACTGGGCGGATAAAGAACTCGCTCTGTGCTTTAACACTGCCCGAGCCCTTCGGAGTGTACTGAAATGCCACTACGTCGTTGTAGCTCGGACGGGTTATATAGAGACCACCAGCTGAAGAGTCGGATCCTGCAGCTGCGATTGTGCAGAAGGAGTTCTGGTAGATGCGGCCCATATGTAGGGCTTCGCTAGTCCATTCTGAGGAATCGTCTTGCACGATGCATAGGGCATCAATCCATAGAAAGCGGACTCCTAGATTTCGGGTGGCAATTACTGCATCTTGAAGCGTCTTAGGCATTTCGTCCGCTTGGATTCCTTTTTTGTGCTTAGATAAGTTACTCTTCAAAGTCCGCAGTGCCTGGCTTTTCCCCCAACAATAAGACAGAGTAATATAATGGCCTGGGGCCTCCTTTCCATCTACCAGAACACAAAATGGAGACTTGTCGAAAGGCGGCAAACCAACATCGAGAAGCCTAGAAGGATATCTGCGAAACTCGTCTTTCCGATTCATAACGTCGTCATATCCGCACTCAGAATGACCTTCACAGCATTCTTGAACCCATGAGAGTACTTTTTGAATAGATTCTTCGGATTCAGGGTCAGAGGATATTTGTCGTCCAGTAATGTCTCCCGACAATGCAGCCGGGAAGTCTAGCGTACGAAGGATGTTAGCCTTTTGCAATTCAACAATCTTAACACATTCTAACCTGGCAGCGTATACAGATGAAAATACGCCCTTAAGTCCGAATTTTTAACGAGGGCTGTGATGCCCGCAACGCCGCACGGTACCGTCTGGCTGCTTCTGTGAGTGTCGGACATGAGGATAATACTGTGCGGTTTTCGATGCGGTTTTAGCTTCATCGTGGGTCCTTTCAGGTTGTCGAGAAGCAGTTTGCACATTGCGCAGCTTCGCGCGGATGCTGGAAGATCTTCGAAATTTGTGAGATGCTCGTACCCGGAACCAGTGACCTCCAGGCCGCTAGCAAGCCGGTGGGGCCATTCCGCTGTGAGGCTTTCCGGAGATATATTCTGGCAGAACTTGCATAGAGGCATTAGAGCTGATGAGCAGGAGAGTGGCAATAAAGGCTTTGAGTGAAGATGTTAAATGCTGCGTGTACGATAAAATAGGAACAATCGTCTGGCGCGAAGTTATATTGCCTGCGTTATCCCATTAAAGACTATGTTGGTGCTTTTACAGCATTAGAGATGTTCTCTAAACTCTATTCAGGGGTTTGCTGGATTTTATAAGAAAAAGGTCGATGTTGATAAGCCTTAAGGTGTCATGGAGGGGTTAGCTTTGGTTTGTTGGGCTGCACACTGTGGGCTAGCTTATTTAGCGGCTAGTTGTATGAAAATCAAGTCTTGAGGTAATTGCACAGGCACAAGAGGAACCGCAGTTTTAGACGGGAATAGGGTAAACGATTCATAAAACTCGTAGGTGCTGGCTGAGGAAGCCAATTCTCTTTGGTAGGATTGGCGCCGAGTGAACTTGCTCGCGGCATCGCCTGTTTGGCCTGGGTGTCGGCCGTTGATTCACTCAGACATCTCTTAGGGTCTCGGTTCACACCCGCAGAGTGGGTGTCAGCTATGGTATGGTGCCGCTCGCGACGGGTTACAATGGCAGGCTGACATCAGCGAGTGGCCCGCCTGCCCTAGTGTGCCCCATTGGGCTCGGCCCCGCCATCTGCCAGATCGGTAGCGCAAGGCCATTGGCGGTTCATGGGGCAGCGCCATCATTTAGGGCCAATGCGTGACGACCGGCAAGCAGCTGTGAAAGGGCTGCGTGGGCTGCGAGGGCCGCTGTTAACGGCAACTGTGGTTGTGGTTGTGGTTGTGTGTAGGCGGTCTGTGTGACTAAAACGGCGGCACAACTAACTACAACGGTAGCAAAGTTTAACTCTTCTCGAAGCATTATTGTCGGGCTAACTGGTTGCTAAGCACCTAAGGTAGCGCCTGGCGCATCATCTATGCTCGCTTGCTTTCCACTACGGCCCTTGTGCTTTGCCCACACGCATCCATGCCTCGTTTGACCCTCCGTAAAATATCCCTCCAGCCCCATTTCACTTAACAGAGTTTACCGGACTTTGCTGTGCCCCTAGGCAAGGGTGTGCACACAGGGAGTGGCGGCCCTTGTAACAGTCCATGGTCAGGCCCCATATTGCCCCCCACAGCAGTAGCAGCAGCGCCCAGTGCTCCCAACGACTCAATCCGACCCCCGATTGGGCCATTTTGAAGCGGATTGAGCCAATTTCGGGATTGAATTAAATCGATTGATTGCGATTGAACGGCTTAATTGGATTGGGAATTACTGCGATCTTAGGCTCGCGTAAATACAGCAAATTTACATAGTAGAAGCCGAAGGCGCTATCACTCAAGCGCCCTAGCTACTTATAGTAATATTAATAGTTACAAAGACATAGGAATGCTATAAACACAATTTGTATAGGAGATCTTGGTGTTAAGGCAACGCAGCTAGTATTATATTACCGCCGCTACCTTAGAGAGCTTTAAGCCTTCTTAATAGCCTAATTTCAGTAGCATAAGCGCCTTAATTATACTCGGCTTAAGCCCATTACGCTTATTAGTGAAGATATTTAAAGCGTCACTGAATTTGCGCTCTAGGTCGCTACTCTCCAGCGGCGTTGCAGTGAGGCTAAGAGCAAGAGCACTAAGGATAGAATACTTGCTCTAATAAGTAAACCACCACTTAATAATATTAATTGATACCTTCCTGCCGTTAATAGTAGTCGAGCGCTTGACTGGCGGGCTACCTAGGTACTAGGAGAGCTTATTAGCGACAGGATCTTTGGCCTCCCAGTTAGAGTTACTCTTGTAAGGCTTATAGTTAGTATAAGGCTTGCGCTTGCGTGGAGAGCTATAGATAGCGGCTTTTGGTATTTTAGAAGGTTAACTACTATGATAGGAGTAAGCAAGCTTCTTAAAGATCTCTTTAATATCCTTTAGCCACTTAGGCCTAAAGATCTAGTGCTTTATAAACCAGTAGAGCTTCTTGCTAGGGTAAAGGATAATAGCAGCGTGGTAGGCCGGTGTTTTATTACTAAGCCAGTAGTAGTAATCGAGCTTCTACTATATAAGTTCTATAAGCGTAGTAACGTTCTTATAGCTATAGCGACTAGCTTTAAAAGCCGCCTTTTAACCCTTTATAAAGCTAAGGAGGCTGTTAAGCTTATTAAGCTACTTGTTACGGACGCTTTAAGTATAATATTACGACTACTTGGAGAAGAGTTGGCGGAAGCTAGTTGGTTAATACAAGCACAGTCCAGAATAGATCCGGTGGAACTATATGACAAGGAATAGTAACCAAGGTCACGTAGTATTAAACGTATTAACTGTGTTAAATAAGAGGGACGTTACGTTTAATACAGATAACACGTACCTTATATACAAGAGAGAATTTCTTAGGCGTATGGTTATGTATTTAAAGGACCTTAGTCCCTACTATAGATAGTTCTCTCCTTGTAGTAAATCTTAGAATACAATTAGAGTTAGTCTATTAGGCAACCACTCCACCAGTTATTATTATATTGTTATTTTGTTCTTACCTATATACCTAGCCTAATAATAGAACCCACCGTAGTTCCTGCTATAAGGTTCCGTTACACATTTACTACTAAGGTTATAGTATTTAAACAAGATCAAATAATATGCCACTAAGAGCAGCACCAGTTACAACGGCGTTGGCAACAGTTACAACCTCAGGGCCAGGTAATACTAGTATAGAAGATAGGGATTCTTAAGTGGTTACGCGAGGTTAGTTATAGGAAATAGTTAATCACTTATAAGATAATAATAGGATACTTAAAGAACGCATTAATGGAATTAGAGTAGTAAAGATTAAGCTACCTTTAATTAAACAATTCTTAGGAGAGAAGTCGAAGCTTAAGGGATTTCTTACGCAGATGCACTTTAAGGTAGTATAAAAAGGAGCAAAGTTAGCAACATCATTAGATTAAGTAGCCTATATAGGATTATTCCTAACAGGAAGGGCACTTAAGTAGTTTAAGCCGTATCTTACGGAAATATAGGCTAATAGTATAACAACTACTAACTAGGATATACGGTATATATTTACCAGTTAGAACGGATTTGCAGAACAACTAATATAGATATTTAGAGACCTAGAGGCTATAACCACAGCGGAACAAAAGCTTTAGAACTTAGTATAACGCACTTTAGCAATTAAGTATATAATATAGTTTTAAATACTAGCTATATAGGTTAAGTGGAATAATAAGGCGCTTATAGCATAGTATAAATAGGGACTTAAGGCTAAAGTCTAGGATATAATTATCCTAATAGAAGATACGGATACTCTAAGAGAGTTAATAAATTAGTTAATAAAGATTAATAACCAAATTTACTAAAGGGAATAAGCTAAGAGAGGGTAAGATAGAGTTCTATAGTTATATAAGGCGTAGAGTACGCAACGACAGATATAGAGTTAAAAACTATAGAATGGCGCAGAGCTAATAGACCTAAGTAGTACCAAAAAAACCTAAAGGTGGGAAAAAAAACTATAGAAACCTAGAGGTTAAGGATTAAGTAATTAAAGGACCTAGGAGTAAAGGCCAAACTAGGGATCTTAGTAGTAGAAGACGTTTAGGCAAACTCCATAGCAAGAAAAATAGTTTAAAGATAGGGCTTGCATAAATTGCAAAAAATAGGGTCATTTTGCCAGAGACTATAGAGGTGGTTAAAGTAACTATATAGTAAAGAGAACTAGGCCAGCAGACGGCACGTATATATAGAGGGATAATAGTGCACTATAAGGAATAAAAGAGTATTTAATTAACAGTTTTGCGTATTATTATAATAACATATACTAAGTTTATAAGGACGCTAAGTATAGCGCAAGCTATTAGCTATAGGAGCTATTATTATTTAAGTTTAAAGGAACCAACGAACTAGCTTATAGATTAGACATTAAAGATAATAAATTTAATAAAGGCAAAGCATTTACTAATAATAAGGTAATAAAGGCAGCTTATTAGGAGCATGTAAACCTTAAAGAAGTTAAAATAGAAGTAGAGACTAAAACCATTACAGAATAAGGTTTAGTAATAGGTATTGCAACACTATTAGATATAATTTCCATCGCTTTATAAGACAATAGAAGTAATGTTTAGAAG
>Ga0307507_10006262_pt1 | contig 18442 bp, 19 predicted proteins | sample 7_EM_MG_FD_207223 | JGI IMG/M metagenome (GOLD analysis project Ga0307507, IMG submission 207223) | Populus trichocarpa ectomycorrhiza microbial communities from riparian zone in the Pacific Northwest, United States - 7_EM | ecosystem: Host-associated > Plants > Roots > Unclassified | place... | reverse complement strand
CGCAAAATAAGAAATCAAACTCCGACTAAGGGGGCGGAATAAGAAACATCAAATAAATACATGGGGAGGAATCAACAGGAAAACCCTTGCCGTAGACACCTGACAAAATGAAATAATTGATAGACCACTAATGAAACCCTAAGTAACCGACAATGAAGGAAGGATGAAGGGGGCGCGGGAGTCACTAAAAACTGTGTGACGTTGCAGAACACCACCACTATGGACCGTGTGGCGTTGTAGACATTACTCAAGAACCCAAGGCGTTGACATCCACCACCGAGGCAGTGCAATACGACAACTGAGCGTAACCGAGGGGCGCGACCGTGGCAATCGCTAGGGCGGTGAAGGCAGTAGGGTGCCAGCCGAGTGAATGGACGGTAGCTGTAACCGAGCAACGGGACGAGACCTGAAGGGGGAGAGGAGGGGTAGACCCAATAACCGTGGAAACTATCGGTAACCGTGTGCGTGTCTGACTAGGCAGCCTTTAGCGGAAGTGAAGAGAACGGAGAAATCGACCGTGGCCTGTTGAAGTGTTTTCTCCTACTGCGAACTGTAGTCCGAGCCGTCTGTAACATGGGCGAAAGGGTGTTGCCGACTGTGCGACCGCTAAGCGAGGCAGCGAAGCACAAGCGGAAAGAGGGGGTGATAGAGCCAAACAACCCCTAGAAACAAGGACGCCAGGGCCCAAGAACATGATAAGGGAAATAAGGTGGGAGGGGGAGGGTGCAGCTCACGGAGAGTGCGGGTGCAGCTCACTGAGAGTGCGGTGGTAGTGGATGTTGACGATGAATTCTCATGGTGTTGAGATTTCAATCGCCGGGTGTGTAAGGGACATGGTTCGTGACCCAAATCTCATGCCCCAAGGGTGCCCTTATATAGGGGTTTTTCCCTCAACCCTAACCCTGCGTGACTCATACTCTCGCGTCACGTGACTCATCACTCATAGTGAGTCATAGTGTGAAATCCATCAGCTGACTCGTCCGAGTCAGTTGCGCCCTATCCCGCGACCAATCAAAACCCATAAAACAAGTCATGTGCCCCAACAGGGTCACATGCGTGAAACCCATGACTCATAACTATGAGTCATCTGCGAAATACATAAACCACATGACCACAATCGTGCGTCATGTCAAATATCAACCAATAACAATAAATCAATGACACGCTATTGCGTCGTTATGTGAAATCCTCTGAGTCAACCTATCTCATAGCGTGAAAGATAACAAACCGATGACTAATAACTATTAGTCATGTGAGAGTCTGCCTTGCTTAGTCACCGTTTGTGACACCTGGTAACATACCTAGATTTCTCCCAAGGTCGGTATATATTTAACCCAGGCAACTACTTCCTCATCTTCACGCTGTGGCCAAGCATGAGTCTACACTCTGGCAGCAGAGTTTGGCCCATGAAATCAATTTATTCTACATGCTTTATTTCCTAAACGCCATTGTCGCCATCCTCATCCTTCTGACCTTCATCATCGTAGTGGAGAATATCCTCCCCCACACTTGCTTGATGCAACCATCTAAGTTCTTTCATACAATATACTTTCAACAGAAGATTCTCTACCTGCCACATTTCCAAGAACCACGACACAACTGTCTTATAGGAGCCTAGCGATCAACGTTGCTAGATGGGCCGGGAGTCAGAGTACTCAGCTATTGCAACAGCTATCTGCTAGAGGAAGTGATCGTTAGCCCACTATCGGTTACCTGCTGCAAGGATTACCTCAAGAGGAGTGGATTGTAACACATCTCTGTAGCCTATAATATCGAGTAGAATAGTGAGTAGACTTCAAAATTCAGCCAAGGGCTAAAAGTGTAGAGAAGTGACCTTGAAAACGGTACAAATCGGACGTTTGATGACTCAATTGAACCCTCTCAACAGGAGGAATCTAATGGGGCCATTCCCGCCTCAATTAAAGCTCTGTAGCCTGAACTATCCTATAGAATGCTGGTATATAGCTCTAATGTCAATTAGGTTAAGGAAAAGGTGAAAAGGACCTTTCAGAAGCGCAAATTGACTGGGGAATGAGTGGTGTAGACTACTTACAAATTAAGCAAGCCCTCCAAAGTTCTATTCAGGCCTCTTAGCGTCCTATTAAGAACTCTCAGCGGGTATCCTGACTAGTGTGGCAGCTACTTGTGAAAAGACCTAAGCGAAAAGGAAATGTCATTTAAGTCGGGACTAAAAAGCTCGGCGCTTCTGTACTCCCACACTGGTTATATAGGACGAACAGCATCCCCCAGGGGACTCCAGGAGGCAACTGTCCACAACGGAGAAACTCAGGAATACACAAATAATACCGGACGAACTCTAAGGAATTGTGGTCATACCACATTCCCCAGGGAATGCTAGGTAGTACTCTATGACCTACCCGGAACTCTGGAAGCCTGGGGCATAGCGCCCACTCTGTCAGTACCCCATGTATGTTTTAGTGTCACTAGTATATTCCTGAACCTTAGAGTAATATTACCTAACCCTGGGTAACTTCATGGCTCTTTGGTATAGCCTTAGGCCTTATGAGGGCTAGGAGGTATAAGGGTACATAGCCATGTCACTTGCTACAGGGAGGTAGGTATAATATTAATAAGGGAAAATATTTTAGACTGATGTACCGCCCGGAGAAATGCCGTAGTTGATTCAAGATAGGATCCATCTTCTGGTGCCTTTATCAATGACCAGTGCTGCTTTCTACCTGATCCTGCTCTGTATTGGAGAGATGAAAGTACAACTTGATTTGCTCAAACCAAGTTTGGCTCATGAATCTGCTGATATCATGTGTAAGGTAATGCTGATCGTAAACCCAGAACTCTCTTGCTGCTGTACTTTGCCAGAGAACAACTCCATATAAATAAGAATTTCAATCCAAATCTGAAGCTCACTAGGGGTTATATCATTCCACTCTCTTCCTTTAACACTAAGCAGAGCTTCTGAACACTTTTTCTGAGCATACAGGTTGGTACTAGTGGATGCCATAGTCAGAAAAAGCTCCTGAGTTAAGAAGCGATTGACAATATCTGCAGACTCAATACTGTTGAAAGATAGTACAGAGAATGGCAGATGATTGATTGGAGAGTGCAGACGGTAGGAGTGACAGACGGGGCAGTATAGTGGGCCTTCTGGAAGTGCCAGTGTAATAGAGTGAGAAAATGTTGATTTTACTTGGCCCAGGGGTGACAAGTGATTTTCATGATACATTGAGGTCCTGTCTTTACTGAAGCTTTTGTCTGATTCTTTTGTAGATGGTGGGAAGCTGAGGTTTCAGGGAGGATCTCATGGTAGGAGATATTGGTGCAGTGGGGTCGAAGTTGCCTGGCTGTCATTGTGGCCAGGGGTTTGGAGACTTTTTCTTTGGTACTCAATTCTCACCAAAAGTACACATTTTTATAGACACTTCAAGTCATCACTACCCGCCACAGGTACTAAAGTATTGGTAATTCTGATTTCAAATGCCCCTAAACTTCTTTTTAGTTCCAGCAACCTTGTAACCACCTGCTGGGTGGCGGCGGGAATCGATTGGGTAACGATACTATCTCTAAACCAAAGTGCGCTATCTAGCGAGACTAAGTACCGGAAGCTTAGACTCAGTTGTTGTAACACACTTCTTACTATATCGTAACTACCAAGTAGTTCCTAATAGCTAAATATGTTTGGTCCTTTAATATATTCTCGAAGCGAACTGAAGAAGTAACTATTCAACCAAGTATATTGAAAACTCTGTATGTCAAAGCCTGCCTTCTCTAAGTCCGGAGAATAGCAGGTCTTAAATACACTTGTCAGGCTAACCGAAGACTTGTAAACAATAACTATAAAGACTCCAAAACAGTAGCCTTAAAATGTTACATAAACTTATCAAGTCTCAAAAACGATAACTTGACACGATACATAACACATCATGAGTATCAAACTCAATCATAAACATACTGAGTATCAAACGATACTCAAAACCAAACTCATAACCCTTACCAGTTACAAACCTCTAGACTCAGAAGGAAAAATGCCAATTTTGAGTGGCGGTGGCTTTGTACTCATTAGCACAAGAGCCAAATTTGGCTCCTTTACGAACGATGGGATAGGTGCCCCAAGGATCAAATCCTTTCTATATTCATATTATGATACAATATAAGATGTATTATTATTTTTTTCACTTCTCACTATTCCTCTCTCTTATTTATCTAATTATTCTTAATCTCAACTTGTTCTTTAAATATTTCTTTAATATCTAATAATTCCATAGTTTAACTATCATATATTCTTATCCAATTAACTATATTCTATTTCTCTATGTCAATGCTAATACCTAGCACATATACTCTAAAATAATAGTACCCTTATATCCTCTTTGAAATTAATAAAAACTTTTCAAAATAATCTTCCTTTTCCTAACTTCTCATTACTTAATTCTAAAAATATAACTATAACAACACTTTTAAACTTTTACAGGCTAACATGGAGCACCTTCTTTTACTAGTTTCTTGTTTCTATAGGTTTAGTCTATTTTCATTATTCACTTAAAGTTCAAGTTAAATCAAGACTATTCTTTGCCAGCATCTCATTTCAGACAGTCTCCACACATGTCCATTCTTCAACATTGTCCATTCTATACTATTGATATCATACTCCTTTAAATATAATTGAACTCATTGAAAGTCAGCCTCTAATACTTCGTTCCACTTTCTCTTTCTGATAGTATTGGCAAGGATTGTAACATGTTTATTTAATATTTTACTAATAGTTGATAAACTTATTAATTTTATCAAATAATCATATCTTTGAAGTAGTCAGGTATATACTGAAGTAGCATTATGAACTCTCTGAATGAAGATCAATACTACCTAGAGTAAAAAAAGAGTAAATTTATCTGCTATATCCCCTTGGTCAATCAGAACACTATTAGTTATAATATATTCATCATATGCCAACTTGTTTACTCGTATTATAGCTTCTCCTTTATCCCAGAATCTCTTTCCACTCTTTTTGAGATAATTTTCAAAGAGTTAACTCCTGATTGCAATTGTAGTTTCCTCTAGTGGCTGTATTGTCATTTCCCATTCTTAGATTCTTATCTAGTACTCCTTTTGCAATGTAGTAATTATCTCCTTAATAAAGCTTTTCTCAAACATTTTGTCTGCTGCCTCTGCCTGACTTTTAAGATATTCTGGCTTCTTTAAGTTTCTCCTTTGAACTGTCTCTATACAGATATACCCTAGCTTCTTTAATTTCCAAAGTTCTTTTTTTCAATCATCTCACAGACAACTTAAGTCCGCTTATAGCAATAATTCACTCTCCTGTACAATCTTGGTCTTTTATAATATTAGAAGCTCTAAGTGCTTCTATTATATTAAAATTCAGTAGATTCTAGTTCTACCTTAATAGTGTAACTCACAAGAGGGGTCACCATTGAGTGGAAACCCAAGTGGAGAATTTGTCCAATGTGAACAAGAGTAGCAAAATGACATTAGTATCATATGAGTGTGCAATTTTGCTCATTTTCTTGAAATTAAATAGTGTGAGAAAAAAAAGGAGCAAGTTGGTTGACTGTTGTTGTTTTTTCTTGGAGTCGAGCAGGGAATTCTGTAGGAACTATGAAGTGTGACTGGTTTTCTCTATGCTCGCTAACCCTATTAGTGTATTAGGTTAACCCTATTATTGTATTAGACTAGCAAGCATGCCAAGAACTAGGAACACATCTGTAAGCACAAGCGGAGCACTCGGGATTCTTAATATAATTTTTTATTTATAATATTATTATGATATTTTCTTTGCCATTTCTCACGGTATTATTCACTCTTTTCGGCGCTGCCAAGATGGTGTCCTAAGGTGTTTCTTTTTAATAGCGTCGCCTAATCACCTTGAGCCTCAAGTCTCGCGAGATAAATTATGTGTATGGTGAGCAAATCTAAAATCCCAATAAGAGTGATTTCTCGTAATATTCTACGATTGAATGATCCTATCCCATTTTAATATAATAATATTATGCTGCGCTTAAATCCCCGGCATTATTTCTTCTCCTTTTCCTTTTGGCATAAACCAAGCAAGATATCTTACCAAGATCATCATATCTCCAAGCCCCGCCACAAATCGGCTTACCCGCAGATATATCTTCCCTCCCCCAGCCAAATCAATATACCAACCAAACATGTAATAATAGACACCGGTACGCATCCGCCGGTCTAGCCAACAAACAATAAAACCCTACCTCTTAGGCTCATTCCTCGACAACCACGCCAACACCCCAGAAAAGCTCCTTCCAGCTTCAGCCCGTTCCTCCGGATCCAGCAAATTCCAGAACCTCGTCTTCTGAACCTTGAGCTTATCCCAATCGCTTCCCTCCTCCGTTTGAAAATATTCGTGGTTGGGGTTCGGCATCCGGCCTGTTTCAAGGAAACGCAGGTACGGCTGGGTTACCGAGATGCGAGTTATGGAGACATGGTGGTGGAGGGAGGTCAGGAGGAAGATCTATCCAGCGATTGAGCTCAGTTATGAAGGGGGGCAACTAGGGAGTATACATCATCCCGCCATTTACCATCCTTCCCGATGGCTCGAAACCGGACCTTCTTTTCTGTCTTGCCCTCTGGCCTGCCTTCTCTTGGCCCTTTCCTTCTATCCTGTGCAAGACTCAGCGCGGCAGCCACCTCGCGGGTAATACCGACTAGGTCCCCGACTTCTTCTTCACCGTCAACATCCATGCTATCGTCTGATTTTTTCTTCGAAAACTCGAATTCGTGCCGAACCTGCACACCCATGACGGGGCCTTCTACAAGACCAGAGCGAGCCTCGGCAGGGAGGGCAGGGGTAAGGCAAATGTAGTTGGTCATGTGCACGAGAAATCGGGATTTCTGAAGCGCGACTCTCGGGAGTGCTCGGGGTGGACTTTGACTTCCCCAGGTATTTAGCAAGTGTAACCCGACTGTTCGTACTTCATATTGCGATAAAGAGGGTATAATACTAGATCCGCACCCCGTACCCCCAGCAGATGGGCTCAATGAAGTTTTTCACAAGCTCTTCCCGGAATTTCTCGGGCATACCAAATTTCCCGCCACCGTCCTCTTCCTCGTCCATATTTGGGGATTCGCTAGGAGTAGCGGCAGTGGTAATAGACGACTCTTCCGGTTTGCCCCTCTTTTCCATCCCGCCCTCCACCACTTCTTCCGCTTTCCTCTTACCGCTCTTGCCGGCCTCGTCGCCCGATGACATCGGTGTTAGGGGATCGGAAGGGGGTTCAGTGGGATAGTATGTTTTAACCAAGTCGACCCCTTGATAAAACCTATACATGTGACCTAGTTTGATATCTTTCCTCCGTCTCGCTAGAGCCTCCAACGCGTCGTCATTCGGGATAAGCAATTCTCTCTTTCTCTCGGAAAATATCCTGTCATCATCGGCTGGGACAAAGCTGGCTCCATCCCCGGGTAGAAGCTTCTCGACCGGAACATCGTATTCCACCGAAACCCCAAGAGCGTTAAGATGCTCGGCAGTGACCTCGGTAGCCTTCTTGATCTTTCCAAAGAATGTATAAAAGGAACGTTCCTGGGATGGAACGGTAAAGCTTGAATTTGAGGTCTGAGAAGAGGAGTAGCGGGGGAATATTTTCGGACCAACAAATGGTACGGGGGGCTTTATCGCAGGACCACTAAATAGAGATCCGTCCTGGCCCCGGACTGGTGTCGATGCAACGGTCGCCCAGCTGCAAAACATCGTGGCAGGGGCAATTGGGAGGGATCGAAGATAGGATGGCTAAGAAAACAGACAGAATCAATGATGGGGGATGGGGTTGTGATGGAGAGGGCTAGAATTGGAGAGGGGGGTTCAACGGGGGGGCGGAGGGGGCAGTTGTCGTTGTCAAGAGAGCCACATTAGACCCCCTCGCACCGTTGCCGAAATCTGCACTAACAATGCCTGAGGCTTGCGGGGGGGGTATCGTCCCGTAAGTTAGGGGTTGCTACGATATCGAACCCACCAATAACCAAGACTGGCGGATATTTCGGTACTAAACACAGGCACTAGTCCTTTTTTTTACCATGGGATCTGCAGAGAGTTCATGGCGAGGAAGGTGGCTATATTTCGAAGAATTCTCCCCCAGTACCGTACCCGAATACCGTACCGTAGATCTGAATCCACTTTCAGTAAAAGTAGCATTTCGTTTGATTTTGAGGGCGGGTGCAATACCCCTACCGGTATGTGAGTTGGCGGCGTTATTTCCCTCCTTCGTAATCGACTTCCGTGCTGGTGGTAATTACTGGGAAAAGTCTGAATCTGGATATTATTGCTTGCCCTAGGCACATGGGCAACTCTAATTTACATCACGTACCGTGTGATACGATACCCAACAGGCAGGTACTCGAGTACAGTGCCTGCAAGCACCGTATACATAACCGGCCTCGACGTTAACACGAATGGCAGAGTATCGTACTCGTACTCAGGTAGGGTAGAAAAAATCGGGAGAAATACCATCAAGGTCCGATGGGAGTGAGAAGACAACTACTGCACGGTAGTATGGATGGAAAATAATGGGTTCTGGCAGACACAGGCAACTCGGAGAGGGCACCAAACACGTTATCTCACCAATCCCAAGCCAAGCCAATAATGAAAAGTTAGCCTCGGTAAAAATTGGCTTTACAAACTTTCCGGTTTTTTCTGCCTTGCGATACTCGGGTACACTAACTTAAACACCTCTCGTGAACTCCCTCCCGAACCAGTCGGTGATTTTCTTCTTCACCAGCCCTTCGAACCCCGGTCGATCACCAGCACTTCAATCCATTCCGCGCTCAAGTTGAAGCCAGCCTACCGCACTCAATCGGAGCCGAGCAAGGCAACAGTGAACATGTTTTCCCCCCATGACGCTTTTCCAACCCCACTCGCATCATAAAACTGCGCGTGCTAGCCTATACTTATATCTGTCCCGTACTATACGGTACACTCACCAACCAAAAGCCCGCGATAAAGCGAACTACTGGTACTCCACGCCGTCGTATCGCCAGCTGGCAACTGACAAGATACGATGACACCCTGAGCGGGATATCGCGAGCGATAAATTATGAAAATTTGGTGGAGAAGAACGAGTGGAAAAAAAGCCCGTAGGAGAGAACGTGTGTTGGAGCTAGAAGTGGTCTGTGCCCTTTTCACCGCGGAAGCTCCCGAGAGGAGCTCCATGATTTATCCCTCGAGTTGCACTTTTACTTTGCGCAAGTACTAGGGTGAGCATAAGTACGGCGAACTTTGTTTCACCCACGCAAAATTTTGGTGTGTGTGACCACCGGAACAGCCAATCTTGGCGCGATTTTTGCAGGCGGAAAAAAGTCTGGCGAACTCTTGGCGAAACGAGTTCACCGTACGCGACCCCAGATTGGCCGATTGGCCTACGAGCCAATCAGAGCAGCTTCGCCGTACTTACCCTTAACCCCCGGGTACTAGAACTGTTCTGTACGGTACCCCCAGGGTACTTTACATCATCATATCCTTCTCCTTCCGTCCCATCCAGTGTGCATCCACTGAGCCAACCAGCCGGACGGAGGGCGACATAAACATTGCAACCAAGCGGGTAAGCTTTTCACCCGCCGCCGCCAGTCGAAACCCAAACAAAATCAACAAACCGGAGGTTTTCATTCTTGGGAGAGAAAAAAGCAAAAAAAAAACCTCGTGTGCGATCAGTTACGATAACTTACACCCTGTCGCACCCTGCCTGCCTCTGACACAAGTACGATATGATCAGCGATCAGCACCAGCATCGCCGACATAAATATGCAGAAAACGTTACAGACGTGTTTGCAAAAAAGTACGTCTATCCGCCAGATGACCATCAAGCGAGCGGCAAGCGCTGCAGAAATGTTTCCGTCGCTTTACCTGCAATGCTAATGCAAAGTATTGTACAGGACATGTTTCCCGGGTTTCATTTATCGGGTCATCGTGGGATGAATGAATGTTTGGGATTCGGGAGCTATATTAGTGTGCAGTCTTATGCGCAATGTGCTTTACTACGCATGTAGGAGTACTGTACTCTAGCAGCTGTAGCGATGTGTTTATTTGCGCATAACCCCCGGATAATTGGGCAGAATGAGATGGCTTTGAATGAAACCAACCAACCTCACGACCGTACGGAAGGAAGTTGGATCAGACTATCACTTGAGTGAACCATCCTATTATTCGCACATCATTTATATGTTAATAAGGCAAAGGGAAGAGAAAGAGGAGAGGAGGAAAAAAAAAAAACAGCTCCCCCGATTGCTAGCCATTTGGTGGGCAATCCTAATTATGCAGCCGTCTATCGCCTCGACAGGTCCATTTTATTGCGGGGGAATAAGCCAAGCTATCAGAGATAGAAGCTCAGGGAACCACATCAGCGATTGTGTGAAGCAGCTCAGCAAGTGTACTTTGTAATAAAAACGTGGGGTGTGTTTGGGCTGTATGGTACATCATCAGCTGTTCGCCAGCAATGTAGACCGCCCGCTATCAATCTCGCCATAATTAATCTTCAATATCCAAGTAGATAAGTAAAATAAATGAATTAAGGTGATAAAAATAAGAAAAACAAGGAATGGATTCCCTGACACTCAAATTTTCCGAAAGACCCGGCCGCGCACGCCTACCTATGATCGCGTAGGAATTAGGCACGTACCTCTCTTTCCAGCCTCCTCAACCTCCCCGACAGAGAATCGCGGCGAGCCCAGCCAGTAGCAGTCACACCTTCTCACTCGAGAACCCAGTAAGCACCAGCTTAAATGCCCCCCACTGACTCGTAGCCATCCAGTTTACCGATTCCCTTCCTTTCTCTCCCAACCACAGACTTGGTTCACACCCTCGGTCCGATTCCCCCGTCTGATCACTTTCTACCTGCCTCTAACGTATGAGCGCCTACGAATGCAAACCTCTCGTAGTCGTCAGAAATTCAGTTTGTGGGGAAGTGGTCATTATGGTTGCTGCCCGTTGGCTTCGTGCCCCGTAGGCCAGTTGTTGCGCGTGTCGTGTCACCAGTCATGATTGAGGATGTGGATGGTGGATGAATAGCAACGGAGGAACTTCATGTAGGTACTCGTACAAGTAGCATAAGGCACTCAGTAATTGAAGCTTCAGACGATCGTGCAGTAGCTTAAAGCGATGACCACTGATAATGGGAAACGTATGCGCAGTGCTGTTTTACTGGCGGGTGTGTTTGCCCCTCGTCCTTCTCCCTCCTACCCGCGACTAGCAGAGCAAAGGGAAAATAGGGGAAGCGTCGACAGCAGGAGAAAAGGTAGATGATATAAAGCCCCCCCGAATTCCTCTACGAATTGAACTTCCTCTCGTTGTTTTTGACCGTACTTGTTGATACTCTGGTAGTTTTTCTTGTCGTTGCTACGCTTACTAATTAAGGTCGAGCCTTAAGTTTTTTTTCTACCACCACACTTGATCTGGGATCCTTATTTATTTATTTATTTATTTATTTGCTTTTTTTTTATATTTCTCGACCTAAGGCTGTGCCTTGGAACTTATTTTTGAAAGCTAACGGTATCATACATAACTGGGAATTTATTCATACCGCTGCCTAACTTACTCCCCTATCTATACGCCTGCCGTATCCGCTACTACTTGGATCTATCGCCTCGCCAGTAAGCCGGCTCCATAAAGTCCGCTCTGCTCTGCTCATATAAGACCATCTATCCATCCACCTATATACGAAGCAATCGACCAACCACACATCAGGCAACCAAGCAATCATACAAGGCTAGCATAGAAACCAAGCAAAAATGTCCATCGAAACTCAACAACTCCACCGCGCTCTGATCACAAAGGATCGTTCGCTGCCATGCGCCAGATACCGTAGCATGAATGAAATCCTCCCAAACCTCTACCTCGGCGAGTTCGTTTCCCCCTCCCCCCCTTCCTCCCCATCCCGATACCTCACCAACCCTACTAACACTCCTATAGCTGCAAGGCAATACTCGACCCAATAACTCTCCTCTCCTCCGGCGTAACGCACGTCCTCTCACTCCGGCAATCGCCCGTGTACATGCGCCATCAAGTAAACGTAAAGCACTCCCAGATATTCATTGACGACACGGAAGATACCTGGCTGCTTGACTCGCTCAATGCCGCAATGGATTATATCGAGCGCGCCATGGAAACCGGTGGAACCGTGCTTGTTCACTGCCAGGAGGGGAGAAGTCGGAGCGCTAGCGTTGTCATTGCTTTCCGTGAGTTTTACCTTTTTTTTCTCCCCCCTATTCGTTCGGGGTTGTTGAGGAAGGGTGGTAGTGGCTAACACGGGGGAATTAATTAGTGATGAAGCATTTCCAGGTCTCCTTTGAAGAGGCTTGGGGGTACGTACGTCGCCGAAGACCAGTCGCCGGGCCGAACCCGGGCTTCGTGGATCAGTTGAAGATCTGGGAGAGGAGGGGGTATTGGTGATTTTTCTGTGAAATCATGTTTTTTTCTTTCCTTCTTGTTTCTATATTTTGGTGCTGGGTAATTATCGAACGAGTACTATCCTGACGGAAACCTTTCCTTGAACTTTATTATTATTAATTCCCCATTTCATAACATAATCTATTGGGGAGTTTCGGTGGAGTTTTTTGTATGTTTTTTCCTCTTCACTTCCAACTTTGCATGACGCATTTCATTACCATCAAGGGTTCCTTTGTCGGTTTCTCTCACATTTACTTTTATTTTTACCTCTCACGTTTGCTTCTAGTCTAATTAACTTCGTGGGAAAATAAAAATAAAAAAATTCGAAAATCGAGATATTATGCAGTACATGAAATCCGTTGGTAGAAAATGGCGATACGGAGCATTACCAAGCGACCAACCACATCCCCAACGTTCCTTTCGCTCAACGCTTGAGCGAGCCTCAACGACGATCATTGCGTTGCGCTGCCGTCCTATCGCTACTGACTTGTGCATAACATTTCCTCAAAAAGAAGACTGACAAGACATGGGCTACCAGTCCCTCGACCCCGCTTCAGCCTCGTTTTTCGCCTCCCAGGTCCAAACCTTGCCAACCCACCCACGATTCTCGCCCCCCCCCCCACACACACAATCACCTGATTTCGAGAGCGCTCAGCCATCAATACTGCACTTCACTTCACTTTTTTGAAGGAAGGAAGGAAAAAAGTCAGACAATTTCCCACAATACGTATTTTATATTACAAACTTTGAGCGCGAGGCGGGCAGAGCAGTTACCGTAGTTAGGTACCGGCGGGCGTCGTTCCTACCATGTTTCATTTGCTATTCTTAGTCCGTCGCGCGGGGTGTCATGGCGCGTCACTCGCCTGGAGGCTGGAGGGGATTGGAGCGCGGGGGGGGGGTGGTGGACAGGGGTAGTATAAGCACTTTAACTTAATCCCTGGTTTAAAGCCGGGAGGCAAGAATGGGAAGGGGGGGAGCCTACCTGGTGGTATTTGTTCGACACGAATTCCAATATCGACTGGACTATTTGTTCGACAGAGATTATTTCATAGCGATGGCGATGGCGATGGCGATAGCGATGGGATGGGGTGCGATGGAATGGGATAGAATGGGATGGGCTCGATTATGCTGTGGAAGCGTGGTTGCATGAGATGGGTTCGGCATTCGATTGTTGCGATACTGCGCCGTGGTACAGTTACTTAGGTTTGCCGTGATGTCGTACGGGGGAGGTAGGGGGGGGTTCAGTTTTCTATTTGATTTTTTTATCCTCTTTTGGATCCGGGGTTCGGGACCCTGATGATTCGTATTTGTATTCACGGTATCACGGACAAGGCTCAACAGAAGGTTCGGCGGATCGACTGTCATGGTTCAAATCTGTATATTCGGTTATGCACACACACCTCCACCCCTGCGATGGGGCACCGGCAAGACCGTTCGCTGGTCGGTTTAGGTGGTCGGCGGCATTGCTCAGGGCCCTGGGAACGGTGCGTGCGCTTTCCACGGGTCGCGGCCTGGGCTTTTGTGGGGATAATGCTGGTACCGACATCCGGGCAGAGTAGTGTCGATCAGAGGAAGGGTTGGTGGGTTAAAACAGCGAATGAAGGGGATGGTTTTAGAATGGCGTGGAAGCGCAGCTGTAAGAATTCTCCTAGAGGTTTACAGGCTTATGCAGGTTTTATGCAGGCATACCAGCACCTTCTGCTGCAGCCATCGGTGGCGTACTTGCCTTTTATCAGACCATCATTATCGCTCTTATCTTTCGATCTCTATCGCCTAACATGCCTCACTCATTCACTCACCGCGACCCCCCCCCTCTAGTCATACCATATATCCCTCCAAAAGTAGAACCCACTGGGTTACTACGCCTGCTCTAGAAAGAATACGAATACTCCCCATCCATGGGGCTCAAGATAGTCTGAACCGGGTGCACAAGTCTGCGCACTACAGCGCATCCTCCTCCGTCCCAACTCCGTAGAGGTGATTCACACTTCAAAGAGCCAGTGCACCTCGATTGAATGGAAGACCCCCCAGCGCGATCACCCCCGAACACTTTCCATGACCGGCGTGGGTCATGCCAGCACACAAAATGCCCACTTTTCTAGTGGTTTCCTTCCTTCCTACTTCTCCGAGTGCCTAAAGGGTGAATTTCTGCTCCGGGGTTGGTTTAGAAGCACACGAGTTTGCAGCGCCGAAACTTGTGCCTCTGGTCCACGTCATTTTGAGCCTCCGGATATAAATCATACCTAGGTTTCACATCTTCGATCTATTATAGCACCGACACCTTGTAGGTAAGTTACTAATACCGGTAGCTCTCACTCATACCATGCCTAGTTTCCAGCGCAGCTGTGGTGTGTACTCGGGTGTGGTGGGTTGGGCGTCTTTGGCGTGACCTAGCCCAAGACGTAGGTATTCCTAGCGATTTCGCCGTGTTTGTGGATTGTTTGTAGGGTGGCAAACGTAGTCTCAGAGTAGAGGGATGCGCTATCAAGAGATAGAGCGAAATGATGGCAGGGCTTCGAGTAACTTAGGGATTAGAGGAATTCGGTTATCATAGTCGCCGGCTTAAGGTTGGGAAGAGACCCCGGAATTCCTTGTACGAGTGAGGGTTTATGGAGAGTGTGGTATTGTGTCAAAGGATAAGGGTGTGAAGCGAGACGGTGAATTTCGATCCGCTGGTGATGGAATGGTGTATCATACTGGGGTTGTATTCGTAGCTTCTTAGGAAATATTGTATCATACTGTACTCGTATTGTGTTCAGGGGGGGTTCATTAAAAACCGGGAAACATAACCCTTGTCCCCTGTCCCCATAGAAAATTGTGTGGGATCATCAGAAATAGTTTTCAGGTTTTTAACAAACTTCGAGTAGTCGTGACGTTTTTAAACCGGACTGCTATTGCATACTATCAAAAGTGCTGAGGTTTGGCCAATTTTTGGCTTTATGCAATACCAGTCCGTTTTGCAAACGTCATGACATCGCGAGTTTACGCTTGCAGGGTTGACGTGATAGCAGATACCGGTATCGTACCGGTAGGCGTGGAAGTACGGTAGGGTCGCCTGCCGGCGATATGATAGCGGGGGAGCTGCGGGATGATTTATCTCCAGGAGAGAAGGAATACCATAGAACCTCAAATAGTTGAACCATGTGCTATCGCCTGAGTCGCCTCCTTTCGCAAGGTCTAGTCTGGCACTTTTTTAATTTTTTTGCCCTGAGTTACTTAAGTTTTTGCTCTGAGGAATCATTATTTTTCGAGGGGGGTTTTGGATTACCTAGCACACTGCTCAATTATTTGAGATTTAGCGGTACCCGTAGATTCTGGGTAAACTCGACCCGCCGCTAAAACCTGTATGGTAGTTACTATCCCCGGGAAAGCGAATTCGCCACGGGGTTAGTCTTTAAGAAGAATAGTGGCTGCCTTAAGAAGTATGGCGGCGGGTCGAGTTTACCCAAAATTTACGGTATGGAAGTGGGAGGTGGGAGAAGGGCCTGGAAGGGAGGAGAGATTATCTCTCTGTCATTCCTATTTGAGCGCGAAAGATAAAGCCTTGTGCGGTACCTAAGACAGCGGCTTAAATGTCAGAAGCCGCTTGCAGAGTCTGTCGCAGAGTAATCTATGCTCCAATTTTTTTGTCCATAATTGTACTTGGTACTGCACTGTACCTTAGGCACGTCGTACAAATCCTCCTGCTCTGTAGCTATTATACTTATCATACGGATAGACTCGGATGAGGCTCTGGAACCACTACGAAACTCGAGCACCGATTCCGATCTTTGAGAACCAATGCCAGCGCTAACCGAATAATGTTAGGTGAATGGCATCGAATGAAAAAGAGGCAAAACCGATGCCCCGATGCAGGCTTTAGGTGTCATACCGGCTTAGACATAAAAAAGGGCATCAAGTGATATATTTCTAAATACTATTGACTTGTTTGGTTGGTGTTTGTGAAGCGCTCTTGTGCTCCCTTATCCAAGCTCAAAGCACGTCTGAGGGGGGGGGGGATCTGGAGTGAATATAGTGAACTTCGCTCAAGGCAAACAAAACGCGGGAGCGTGATTGACTTATGATAGTGCGGGTTTTCAGCACCATTTTTTTTCGGATGGGGACGGGGCCATTATTGGTTGGTTCTCCGGGGCTTTCGGGAGGGTACGTCATGTCCGGAATCTACTCTAGCCAAGTGCGAGTAAGGCTGCTAATGAATCGTCGCTCGGCCATCACTGAGAGAATTGCGTTGAAGCTTGTGTTTGAATGAACTCCCCTCATATCGAGTCAACCGAGTGATGTATCAACCCCTGTTGTGTTCGGAGGTTTTTTGCGGAGATAAGTGAGGGATGGTATAACCTTATGACCATTAGAAGGGATAAATACGGCTTCACCCGGTAGCGAAGGTAGGTCGGGATGTTTGCCATACACCAAAGTGGGGGACGTAACGGGAGCGGAACGGAGGCCCTGGTACTTGTACAGTAGAATACCGTAGAAGGAGATAATAATGACTCAACTGACCCACCACAAGCTTTTTACTACTCATATATACCAGGAAAATACATGACTCCCATAGACCTCTGTCTTTCTAGCCCGAAGCCGGCAGGACTAGGTGGGTTAATTAACCAATAACCAGAATACAAGGAGGAAATCACTGGCTGGAAGGTGGAAAGTAATAGTGAAGGCTGGGGCCGGATCCATCGGGATTCGGGAAATATTACATTACAGCGACACCAAAACAGGAAGCAGGGCTAATATTCAATAGACTCCATAGGGGAATAATCGGGTGAGTGTCTACGATTTACGGAGATTAAATTTATCACCTTCAACCAACTCTTTCTCTTTGAGTGGTATAAGTTACTGAATTTGAAAGAATAGGATGGGTGATGATGTGCCTGAATTCGTGCGATCAGCAAGATGGTGAGTATTCTCGCTTCATATTCCGGATAGGGATGATCATTCCGGGGGATGGAGGAGGGGTATAATTTATATGGTTTAGGTCTGCTTCTGCAATTGCCAAATTTGATGGCGTTACAAACTAGTGTAGTCTCCGCGAGATCTCAAGGGAGTTGGAAACAAACTTCACCATTTGTAGCTGGTCTTGAGCCCCTAGTCCAATAACACACCATCTCCAGAAAATGTGAACATCACGTAGGAGGCTTTCTCTTGGATTTTCCACTAGGAGAGACTCCAGGAGAGATATTTGTTGTTTTTGTTTTTGCTCTCTTACCCGGTATGCTCTGTTGTTGGCAGGCGGGAGGGGATAGGGAAGGAAGAAAGAAAAATAGCGCAATAAATTTGATGAGATCTTCTAGATTGTTACATTCGCCTTTCCATTGCCCAGTAATACATAATATCATAAGAGAAGAGACGATATTGAGAGATCCCTCAAAAGAAATTCTGCCGTATAGTAATACTATCTGCTATCCTAACCCAATCCCACTCTATTATCAGGTAAAGGAATGGAAAAATACAAGGATGGTTGAAAGCGGGGCATACCCGAAGAGGATTCTGAATTCAGCCCATGAAACACCAGAAAAATAAAAAGGGAAATGAAAACAATGAATGCACCTCATATTGGATATATATCGAGACTTAATAGTATAGGCTCCGCCGATTCAGTTGAAATTTCCAGTGCCAACAAATAGCGATGTGCACATGACAATCTGATCGGCGTGGAAGGTCGAATGAGAATCAGAAGAGAGGATAGTAGTAAGTGGCAGTCGGAAAGTCTCCTAATGTTATAAAAGGGGCGCATAGCTAGGCTTGAACGCACGGAGAGGAATCGTATCTCCAGGCCCTTATACTATGCCGGAGGTTGCAGCAGTTCGAGCGTTGACTACTCCATCATGGCCGTTCCGGGATGCCCACGAGAGCGGGGTGTGGCCAGAATTATCTGGCCTATCGGCGCTAAGGTCCTCCCGTTCCAACAGTAGCTCCACTACTCCATAGTGTCCATACTTCCAATTTCATCGCGTATTCGGAATCAGGTATTATTAAAGATTTACCTCTTAGTACTATAACCAAACATGGCTAGCTGTAGTTACTATTACTAGCATCGTTAATTCTCGTATTAGGTCA
>Ga0307507_10006261_pt1 | contig 18443 bp, 20 predicted proteins | sample 7_EM_MG_FD_207223 | JGI IMG/M metagenome (GOLD analysis project Ga0307507, IMG submission 207223) | Populus trichocarpa ectomycorrhiza microbial communities from riparian zone in the Pacific Northwest, United States - 7_EM | ecosystem: Host-associated > Plants > Roots > Unclassified | place... | reverse complement strand
CGGCTTCTGGGTGCCTGGCGGCGCCTGTAGGCTTTCGGTATATTCCATGTGACCAGTCAATATTTTGTTAACGGGTGGCTGATATCTGCAGATATTTGAAAATGCCCGCAGATATCTGAAGATGCCCGCAGATATCTCAAGATGCCGCCAGATATCTGAAGATACCGCTAGATACTAGAAGATATCTGAAGATACCCGAAGATAACTGACGCGATCGGGTATTTTCTCCCTTTCCCTTATCACTCAATTCACGATTACTAAAACTGACTTAGTATGTAGCGAACAAAGGCCCCACACCGGCGAAACGACGCGTGCCAAACGAAACGAAATGCGAAGAGAAACGAAATGCAAACAGCAAAGCGGTACTTATGAGTTCGATCGCCATCGCACAACTTAGAGGGGGGAATCTCTTCTCATTTAGATCCTTACTTTCATCCTCACGACTCGTAATGCCCAGCGCATATCTGAAAGCTTTCTCTGAACGATAAAGAGATAGGATATTCATAGGCTGCGCATTCTAACCAGCATCACAGCCCCCCAACAGTAAGTGTTAATTCCTACGGTGATTTTGTCTGGTCTGCTTGCTGACGCCCTATTTTCGTTGACCCCCTCTCATGTTACTCAAACTAAAATCCTCAGATCTTATCATAATCAGATCTTATCACTCGAAAACCTACAGATATCTACAGTCCGGCCAGGCCCGGTCAGATGAGCTTCAGAAGCCGGACTGCGGCCCACAGTCCGGCCCGGCCGGCTCCTACGAAAGCCCAGGCCGGCCCAGGCCGACCCAAAACCTGGCCGGACTGGCCGCTTGCGAACACTGGTAGAGAAGAAGACAATGAGGAAGCTACTTAAAGGCACATTCTGACTTATTTAAATATAGATTCCTATTGGTTTCCCTTCACATCGATGGAATCCTACGAGAACCTACCATCGCTCGAAGGACAGACAGACTGAGGTCGATGAACAATGTGGTCGGGTTAGGGGGTGTGTATGATGCAACATTAGAAAGGATAATGACCCAGGACGGGGAAAAGGCAAAACTCGCGATGGCAACCCTTATGTGGGTGTGTCATTCGGAACGTCCGTTACAGGTGGACGAGCTCTGTCACGCGTTGGCAGTGGAGATAGGATCAGCGGATTTTAATCCTGAAAATGTTGCCCTGATAGCTACGCTACTAGGTTGCTGCCAAGGACTGATCACTGTGGACAAGGAAGCATCAATTGTGAGACTGATTCACCATACTCTCCAGGAATATCTTTCCTCTTATCCAGACCTATTTGCCACGGCCCACTCCACAATTGCGGAAACCTGTTTAACCTATTTAAATTCACAGCGGGTCAAGAAACTCCCTTCCTATCCCCTTCCAGATGACCGAAGTATGCCTTTTCTCAAATATTCTTCGCGACATTGGGGAACCCATGCAAAAAGAGAATTCTCTGATCGCGCGATGACGCTTGCGCTAGAGCTCTTGAGTCAGTACGAAAGCCACGTATCTGCCACATCATTTTTGGAGCAATCCTGGGGTGGCGATGATGTTGATGGCGACCTTTTTGACATTTATGGTTCCTCATTCTTCTCTGGACTGCACTGTGCATCTTTCTTCGGGCTTGTTGAACCAACGACTACCCTGGTGAGCTGCTTAAAGCGGGCATGAAGACGTGGTGGAGCTGCTTCTGACACAAGAAAACGTCGACGTCAATAGCTATGACATTGGAGGCATAACGCCACTTGCGTGTGCTGCTGGAAGAGGGCACAGTGGAGTAGTGAAGCTTCTGCTAGAACGGGAAGATGTTATCTCTAATTGTGCAGATACTGGGGGTAGAACACCATTCTTGTTTGCCGCTGCGTTAGGAATGGAGGAAGTGGTCAAGTTACTACTAGAACACGAAGATGTCGACCCCAATCTTCCAGATGAACATGGCGGGACACCACTTTTCTATGCGGCCAAATTTGGACAGGAGGGAGTGGTGAAGCTATTACTGCCATGGAATACTGGTAGCCACAGCAAGCCTGATGAGCGAGGGAGAACACCGCTGTGGCATGCTGCTTCGGAGGGATATGAGGGAGTAGTGAGACTACTACTTGAACACGGAGATGTTGACGCCGATAGCCAAGACAAAGAAGGCGTAACACCCCTACAAAGTGCTACCGAGAATGGACATCAGGAAGTGGTGAAATTGCTATTGGAACGAAAAGATATTAACCCCAACCTCCCAGATAACGGGGGTCGAACGGCACTGGAGTTGGCTACTGTTCTCGGATATGAGGGAATAGTAAAGGTACTACTGGAACGTGAAGATATTGACCCTAACTACCCAGATAACGAAGGTCGAACTCCATTGCTATTGGCTGCTGGACTGGGAAAAGAGGGTGTAGTAAAGACACTTCTAGACCGGGATGATATTAACCCCAACTGCACAGATAACGAGGGTGGAACACCACTGCTAGTGGCCGCTGCTTTTGGAGAGGAGGGGGTAGTAAAGATACTTCTGGAACGAGGGGATATCGACCCCAATTGCTCGGATAGCCAGGGCGATTTTCCGCTCTGGTGCGCTGCTGCGAGTGGGCATGAAGGAATCGTAAAGCTTTTACTAAAACGGAAAGATGTCAACCCCAATCGACCAAATAACAAGAATCACAGGCCACTTGGGTGTTCTGCTGCAAACGGGCACGAGGAGGTGGTGATGCTACTACTAGAACACGAAGATATTAACCCCAATCGCCCGGATTTCCGAGATCAAACGGCACTGTGGTGGGCCGCTGCGAATGGAAAAGAGAGGGTAGTAAAGATACTGCTAGAGTGGATAGATGCCCGCCCAGATCGTACAGAAAACCAGCACAACGAAGCATTCATGAGTGCCGCGGGTTTTGGACAAGAGGGAGTTGTGAAGCTGCTGCTTGAACACCAAAACGTCGACCCCAATTATTCAGATGACGATGACCGAACCTCGCTCTGGTATGCTTCAGCGAACGGACATACAGGTGTGGTAAAGCTGTTACTGGGGCGCGGAGATGTCGACCCCAATCGCCCCGATGTCAATGGTCGAACTCCACTTGTGTGTGCTACTGTGGAGGGCCATGAAGGGGTAGTAAAGCTATTGCTAGAACGGGAAGATGTTCACCCTGACCCTAGAGATAAGATTGATCGAACGCCACTCGGATGTTCTGGTACTATAAGTGCGCTACTAAAGCGAAAAAGGGGCAGAGGGGGAGGAGGGTGAAGAAAAGTCAAAGCGGGCGAGAGGAGAGGAGGAAAGGAGAAGCTGGATGGATGAGATGGACGAAAGAAGTAGTGAGGAGGGGAAGGTGGGCTGGGGACCTGGGGGCGAGCTGGAGGATTGCGAGATGGAGGAATGTTAAAGATACGACGCTCCCATAAGCCACTGTACCCAGCGATCTGCCTAGAGGCATGTTGGGTCATTAGAAGGAATATCTGGTGAGTGAGTAAGCCCTTGCCACCATGGCGGCATTAGCTAATTTCATAGTTATCGGGGTTCGCAACGTAATAGTACATAATAACATAGCAATAACCCGGGCGCACCGCTGTTAGGGGCCATGAAAAGTGGGGAAGCTAATACAAGCCTGGGAACCCATAGAAAGCCACCACGAGCAATAGCCTTGGTGTGTACTTTTTACGGTACAGTTCTAGCGTGTGCGGTTTAGGAGTATCCAGCTATGGGTCATTTTTACATCTTACCTCACTTTACACAAGTTATTAATCTTAGCTTTATCCCATTTATCGCGTCTACCATTGCACATCAGGAATCTAGCGCCTAGTCATGCTACTTTAAGTCTTCCAACGTTCTCACCCTATCATATAGTTGGAGGTGTGTTGCCTGATGGCTGAGGATCGGATGGCGGATTGTTCGTTGATTTTCTCTATACCCTGCCAAGCCCCCCCCCCACTCCGGGGCGTTTCCCCACAACCTATTCATCCTTTTTGGTTCGTGAAGCTCCCCTTGATTTTCAGAATTGTTGCCTATTCAGGACGATATACATACCTCCTGTTCCGTCCTTAGCTAATATCTCTGGTGATCCTAGGCCGTCCTCTCTTATGTCTAGTTACGCCCGACTAGGGTGATCTCTCTCCTGCCGCCTCATCGTTTACCCAGTTTCGATACCCCCGTGGAATCCTCCCATTAGTGTTTTGTGGATGCTGACAGATTTCTGTTTACATTGCTTCCATAAGGGTGTGGAGCACTGTTTCTTTTGTTATCTTGCACCATTTATCGGGTTTAATATTTTTCTTTTTTTCTTTTTTTTGTTAAATAGATCTCCTGTTATAGATTCTTTCCAAATTTCTTTCTTTCTCTGTTCATGTTTTTGTTTTCCCCGGGAGCGGTGGGTTATTTTCAATAATGGAAACCTCAGGGTTGTCATTCCCGAAGTCATCGTTAAAAACAAAATATACTCTAAAATTTGCGATTCTAAAGAATGAGCTAGTGCCTGAGTTTCTCTCTCTGTTACCCTGTATTGGTGTTTCTGAAATACCAGACTGGAAAGCAAACAGAGAAAAGCAAGGGAAAAGGGTTCTTCTATCCTCCTAATCTCTACTACCGTACTCGATCCTTTCGAAGCCCCCGGATTAGGATAGAAAATGATAAGGAATCACTTATGGGGTAATTTGACGGCGGCCTCGTAGGGGGGTCATTACCGGTATTGTAATTTCAATATTTAAGAGAGAGTAATAACTTGGGTTTGTTGTGTTGGAAAGAGCAGTGAAGAATTAAGTGTGGTGGATACTCCCCCAGTATTCCAAGCTACGAGGGGGCGCAATTGGCTGAATAGTGCTTGAGTTGAGGTTACAAGAGTGGCGACTTGTGCTGGAACGGACCCGCGAATTGGAAAAGAATAGTCTCCCAGTCCAGCGACTACTAATACCGGTAATTATCGTGTGTTGACAAAGTTAACCGCGCACCAACGTGCAACCCTCCTCATCAAGCCCGCACTTTCAACACTACCTAAAGAACTTTCTCTAGCTCGAATATTAATTTTTACTATGTATTCTACCCTATACTTACATTTTTGATCACTTTTCTTGGTTTTGGTGGAGTGTTGTTGTTATGGCCGAAAATTTTCCCTCTTCGTTGATGCGCGGTTAATTTTGTCCACGGACAATGTGCAAGCCTCTCTTGGGAAAAAAACAAAAGTCTGGGCGTTACACGGTGACACTTACACTTGCTTTCAGGTCACACTTGCTTTCCCCAACTATGAGCGACAGCAAAATAGGAGTGAAACAGGCTATTATCTCCCCCAGAGCCTCAAATGTGAATTTCGGATCAAGTGATTAGACAAGGCTCCGCCAAGCCATAAGCTGTGCAACTAACTAACCCCACTTTTCATCTACAGCCTGCTCGAGCAGGAATTTCGATAATCACCAAAAGTCAATACCCAGTTTAATTCTTCCCCAGTATCTCTACGGAATTCCAATTAGAGAAATACCGAAAATGTCTCAGATTTTCGCCAATAACAGTAACTCCTTCAATCTCTCTGCTATCATCAACAGCATTCCCGATGATGGGTCTGAAATCCGCGCATGGCTGTCTCCCTTAGACCCCCGGGTACGGCATCAAGACATCAGGTCCCAACGGATGGATGATGTGGGGTCCTGGCTACTAGAAACTAGGGAATTTAGAGGCTGGTGTGATGGAGAAGATGAATCGAATCATGCAATCTTGTTTTGTGACGGTAATCCGGGAGTGGGAAAGAGCTACATCACGTAAGACAGGGTATCTTTGAGGGGAAACTGAGGAAGGGTATTGCTGACAAGTTGCGATCTTAGTTCACTAGTCATAGACAAGTTATGTGACGAGGCCGTGGAGCGAGATGCGGCGGTTACCTGTTTTTACTTCGACTTTGCTACACGGAAGGAGCAGTCGCCAATCAATATGCTCGGTTCTCTGGTGAAACAGCTAGTTAGCAGGTTAAAGCCGATTCCAAACGCAATAATTCGGGAGTTTCAGAATCAAAAAATGGTCATTGGGGGTCGAGGACCGCAAGTTTCCGGAATTTTGAAGATGTTCCACACCATCGCAACTACAACGCGTACCTTTATATGTATTGATGCCCTTGACGAATGTGCACCAGAGCATCGGGCGGTGGTTCTTGATTCGCTAAGACATATTCTGCGGGGATCACCGAATACTCGGATATTTATGACCGGAAGACCCCATGTCTGGTGTGAGATCAGGAGGAGACTTGATGGAGCAGCAATTCTCATATCGATAGAACCTACGGAAAACGACGTGCTTAGATATCTACGCGAGAGACTCCGGAATGACCCAACGCCAGAGATAATGAATAGCACATTAGAGGCTGGTGTTTTGAAGAGCATTCCCGAAGCAAGCTCGGAAACGTATGTAGGGGAGGAAACAGTGATGAAGCTACTTGGAGGCCCATTCTGACCTATTTGAATATAGATTCCTACTGGTTTGCCTCCATATCGATGGAGTCTTGCGAGAGACCACAATCGCTCGAAGATCAACAAGGTTAAAGTCTATGAGTAATGGGGTAGGGTTAGGGGGTGCATATGATGCAACATTGGAACGGATAAAGTCTCAGGACGGGGAAAAGGCGAAACTCGCGATGGCCACCCTTATGTGGGTCTGTAATTCGGAACGTCCGTTACAGGTAGATGAACTCTGTCATGCGTTGGCAGTGGAGATCGGATCGGCGGAGTTCGATCTTGATAATGTCCCTTTGATAGCTACACTACTAGGCTGCTGCCAGGGCTTGATCGCAGTGGACAAGGAGGCATCAACTGTGCGGCTGATTCATTATACTCTCCAAGAGTATCTTTCCTCTTATCCGGACCTGCTTGCCACGGCCCATTCTGCAATTGCAGAAACATGCTTAACCTATTTAAATTCACGGCAGGTCAAGAGCCTCCCGTCCTACCCCCTTCCCGATGACCAAAGCATGCCTTTTCTCAAATATTCTTCAAGATATTGGGGAACTCATGCAAAGCGAGAATTCTCTGATCGCGCGATGCCACTCACGCTAGAATTCTTGAGTCGGTACGAAACCCACATATCCGCTACATCGCTTTTAATGCAATCCCGGGGTGGCTATGATTTTAGTGATGGCTTTCACGGCACTGATGGTTCCTCGCTTTTCTCTGCCCTACATTGTGCATCTTTCTTTGGGATCGTTGAACTAGTGAATACGTTGATCGATAACAAGGTTTCTGGGATTAATCAGCGAGATTGCACAGGTGCTACGCCGCTCTTATGGGCGGCGGAGAATGGACATGAAGAAGTAGTTATGCTCCTCTCAGATCAAGAAAATATTAGCCCGGGGAAGCCTGACGAGCAAGGGAGAACACCACTGTAGTAAAGACACTGCTGGAGCGAAAGAATTTTGACCCCAACTTCCCAGATAACGAGGGCCGAACGCCACTGCTGATGTCTGCTGTGGGCGGAGAAGAGGGAGTGGCAAAGATACTGCTAGAAAGGAACGATATTAACCCTAACCGTCGAGATAACGGGGGTCGGACGGCCTTATGGTTCGCCGCTGCGCTCGGAAGAGAGGGATTAGTAAAGACACTACTAAAGCGGAAAGACGTTGACCCTAACTGCCCAGATAACAAGGGTCTAATGGCACTACTGTTGGCTGCTATACGTGGGGAAGAGGGAGTAGTAAGGATACTGCTGGAACAGCAAGATATTAGCCTTAACCGTCGAAATAATCGGGGGCGAACGGCACTGTGGTTTGCTTCTGCATTCGGACACGAAGGATTGGTAAAACTACTGTTGGAACGAAAAAATATCGATTCTAACTGCCCGGATAACATGGGTATAACGCCACTGTGGGTGGCTTCTGCGTTCAGACACGAGGGATTAGTCAAATTACTTCTGGAGCGGACAAATATTCGTCCCGATTCCCCGGATAGCGATTCTGTTCCGCTCTTCCGCCCTGCTGCAATAGAATTTGAAGGAATCGCGAAGCTTTTACTAGAACTGAAAGGTGCCGGCTCCAATCGACCTGGCAATGGGAACTAAACTCTATTATGTTGTGCTGCTGGGCTAGGCATGAAAGGGTGGTGAAACTACTACTCGAGCGCGGGGATGTCGACCCCAATCATCCAAATGTCAATGGCCTGATACCGCTCGTGTCCGCAAGAGGGGGGGAGCATGAAGGGGTGGTGAAGCTGTTGCTGGTACGGGAAGATGCCGGCCCCGATCGCGGAGATAAAATTGATCGAATACCACCGGAGCACGCTAGTACACTAGATGTGCCCCTGAAGAGAAAAAGAAGTATAAATGGGGAGGAGGAGGAAGAAACGGCAAAGCGAGCGAGGGGAGGGGGAAATGGAAGCTAGGCAGGCGAGATGGAGGAAAGAAGTAATGAGGAGAGATAGGAAAGCGGATGATCTGAGGGAGCGCTAGAGGATGACAGGATGGAGAACAGTAACGGCCATGGATTGAATCAGGATGAATGTAGATTTCTCATTCGTTTTCTCACCATTCAAATGAGCATCCGCCACTACCGGGGTATTTCTCCGAAACCTGTTCATTCCTTTATGATTCGTAGGGCTTCCTTTGGCTTTCAAAGTTGTTGCCTATTCAGGGCGATATTCATACCTTGTTTCGTCCTTAGCTAATATTTCTGTTCATCCTAGGTCGTCCTTTCTTATCTCTAATTACAACCGACTACAGTAATGCGGCCCCTGCCGCTTAATTGCTTACCCAGTTTCGCTACTCCCCATGAAATCTTCCCGTCAACATCATTTCACAGGACACTAACTCACTTCTATCTGCAATTTTGCATTGCTTGCGTAAAGGCGTGGGAACTATTTTCTTTGATACTCTGCACTATTTATCGAGTTTATTATTATTTTCTCTATAATTAAATAGATCTCTTGTTATAGAATCTTCCTTTTTAAATTTCCTTCTTTCTCTATTCGTCTCTTTGTTTTCCCCTGGGAAAGATAGATTATTTTCGCCAATGGAAACCCTAGTATGGTGATTCTCGAAGATACCGCTAAGAAGAAAATGGATTCTAAAATTTGCGATTTCGCGAGTGTACGGATCGAGGAATTGGTTGGCTCTAGAGTTTCCCCTCTCTATGTTGCCCCACGAACTTGAATTGATGCCCCCTGGAGAAGCAAGAGGAGAAAGGTGTTCTCCGCCCTTAATCTCTACTATTCGACCTTTCCAAAAACATTCCCCTGATTACGAGAGCTACAACAACAATATTCCAGCTCCTTCACGACGGGTGTAATTTTTCGGGAGCTAATAAACCGTACTGTACACAAACCAATGATGGCAACGCAGCCCTCCTCATCGCCCCGCGTTTTCAACCCCTCCTAAGAATATTTCTCTAGATCAAATATTAATTTCTGCCATGTATTCTACTATAGTAAGTATTTACATTTTATATCTTTTTTGATTTTCAGGACAGTGGGGTTGGTGAGAGAATACTGTTGTCATGGCCCAAGTTTTTCCTGCACGTTGATGTATAGTTAATTTTGTTAAGGAACAATATAACTTTGGCCGCCGGCATGTAACTCACGCTCATAAGACTTTACTTTAGAAGCTGCTGGATAATATACTGTAGCACGGGGAACAGCAAACCATGCACCAAAATCTAGGGTAAACATCAAACTTGGTAAGGGTGCTCGTTTCACCCCTCCGGTTTGTTATCCTCCTCGTCATGTTACATACCCATGTTATCCCCTAAATGGTCAAGGGTCCCATATGGGACCCTTAATATTCTCCAGGTGGAAGTGCGGTAGCCACAATGACCCCTTCTATGTGTCCAGTGGGAGAGATTCTTTTATTACTTTTCATTCTAAATAAGGCTTTTCTTTTATTCCTGTGTCTTTTTCACTGTCTTTTTCACTGTCTTTTTCAAATTTTAATTGTTGAGGTTGATCTCGGGTGCTCGTGTTGTCATTTGGGTTCGTTAGCCGCTGACCGTCTAAGGGATAATGAACCTCGTTATAATGAATCTCTGGCTATAAGGAAAAGTGCCTCGCAGCCATGCTGGTGAATTTACTACAGAGTATAGTTTGCTATAGTGAACTCTCATAGTAAAAATTAATGAACGAGGTTTTGAAGTCTGGATTCTTGGCGTTCATTATAGCCAGGTGCAACTATATTATACTATCTTAGAGCATATCTCACAAACTATTGATTAAAAAAAGAGAGGGTATTCGAAGGTAAAAAAAGGCGAGCTAAGAGAATTATAAACCTGTACAACAAATGAACGAAAAAAAAAGAAAACTCCCAGAAGCAACCCACCTCCGCATCAACCGCTCAACCCCTCTTAACTTTCAACGTAACCCACGCCAACCCCCTCATCCCCACAATAACAGCAATCAAAACCCCAATCCAAAGCCCAACATCTTTCTTCCCATACCCAATCGCCGTCAACACTCCCCGCCCTTCAATCTTACACTGATCCTGCAACTCACTCGGATACATGCACTGACACTCATCCCCAACCCTCGCGCAATCATACACCCTCCCGTCAAACTCATTAAACATCATCCCCTGGAAAACATATCTCTGGTAATCGATCCAGTAGAAGGTGTAGTACCAAAAGTTGTTCAGGACCTTGGGGGAGACGAGGAAGCCACTGACGGACATCCAGAGGCCGTTCGCGAAGGCGGTTATCGCGAGCGCTGCGACGAAAACTGGGATCAGGCTGGAGATTAGCACGACGAGGGATTCGGCGGCTAGGAGGTCGAGGAATAGCCACATGACGTAGCGGAAGAAGTGCTCGGGGGTTTGGCGGAGGTTGCAGAGGAAGACTGTTACGATTGAGAAGAGGATTGCAATTAGGACTGGTTGGGTGTTAGTGGAATGAAAGCCTTGGAAGAAAGGGGGGGAAGGTTACAAATGAAGGGAATCCCGATGAGGAAATTCGATAGCAAGAACGCTGTAGGACCGTATAATCCGTTTGCCCGCTCCTTGCGGAAACTCTCGTGGTCTTCGAGGTATGCTGGGATGTAGGCCACCGCCATAAATGACATGAATGCGCCAGAGAAGAAAATCCCGTTGATGAAGGGTTGAATGTTATCCTGTCCCCGCCCGAGGCGGAGCCAGACTGTGCCCATCATGAATGCTAGGCCTGTTCCACATAATCAGTAAAAACATAAAAGTAAATGCAGGGCCTCGAAATGCCTCCGAGTGAGAATATGTGAACATACCAAGATACATAGCAACCCTAATCCAATAAACCAGCAAATCCCTATAACTCTTCAACCAAAGCCTCTGCAACAACACGAATGTCTGCCAAAGCACGCTAGTCGGAGCTCCAGACGTACTCAACGCCCCCTCCGAGTCCGGGAATGGACTTGAAGAGACCTCCGTAGCTGAACCCTTAGGAGACCAGGCTTCCATCAACCGATTAAGTCTCGCGATCCGACTCTCATCGCCGCCAACGTCTGTTGCGCTGTTGTCGAAATCCGTATTGCACACGTCTAGCAGGAATTCGGCTGGGTTGGTTAATGGTGGGATGGGCACACCTTGGGTGGCAAAGTATGGGACTACTTGGTCCATCGGGCCGGAGTAGACTAGTTTGCCGGCGGAGAGGAGAACGAGTTGCGAGAAGAGGTTGAATGTTCCTGTTGTAGGTTGGTGGATGGAGGCTATGACGATCATCTTCATGGCTGTTAGATGCTTCTTAATACTTGAGGATGTGACGAGGGGAATTCACGTTTTCATCACGAGCGACTTGCTGGATTCTATACATGACTTCGTATGCTGCCTTTGAGTCTAATCCGCTTGTCTATACATTTCCTGTGAGCACTACTATCCTATCCAAACAAACAGTAGAATGGGAATAAGACATACCGGCTCATCTAGGAACAAAATCTTCGGCCGAGTGATCAACTGCGAAGCAATGCTAGCTCTTCTCTTCTGCCCGCCGGAGATGCCTTTCGCAACGGGGGTGCCAATCTTTGTATTCGCCTGCTTCGCCAACCCAAATGCTCTAATCAACTCCGATACTCGACCGCCATGACGTTCGGTTCCCGAGAGGCGGGCGGCGAATTCGATGGTTTCTTGGACCGTTAAGCTACCTGTGTGGTCCTCTTGTTAGAACTGTAGGTAGAAAGAAGGGGAGGGGGGTAATACCGATGAGTGCATCTTCCTGCTCAACATAGGTACTAATCTCCCGAAGTGTTTTTGCTTGGAGTGGGGCATTGTCGAGGTGGACTTGGCCCTTCACGGAAGCACTTGCTGCGGCGGGTCTCCTTGCGAGGACATTCAAGAGGGTGGTTTTTCCGGACCCGCTGGGGCCCATGAGGGCTATCATTTCGCCTATTTGAACCAGAGCCAGATATTAGTACACATAAGATAGTTGAGCGATTAGGTAGATGCAAAGTCTTCATGATAAAATTAGAAAGATGGAATGAATACCTGGTCGAGCACACCCCTCAACATCCTTCAAAATATCCAATGGTTCCTGAGTCTTCGAGTCTTTAACCGTGACGGTGAGTCCCTTCCATGAGAACTGAGATATCTCTTTCCCGCCGCCCTTGGGGAGGGATTCCAAGTCGGTGTTGTCACTCATTTTGTCGTATCTTCTTTTCTTCCTTTAGAAGGGTAGTAAATTATTTTCTTGGAATGAAAAAAGAAAAAGAAAAGGCTCGTCCAGTCTAAATGGGGCACCGAAATTTGGAATTCCAAGCGGCTAGCTTACTTCAATAAATAGACGAGCAATTCAAAACAGAAAACTCTGATTATTCTCTGACTTCACCGGAGCGGACCCTATCCTTTATCTTTCCCCCTCTCCCTCTCCCTCTCCCTACTACCTACTATAGTATTACTTCTACCACCGCCTCGATATCACCGCTTACACCCCCAAGAAACCAACAAGCCAAAGCCCGCTCGGCGACCCGTCAGTCCCCTTGTAAATCCCTTTCGGCGAGCAGAGCGCACGAGCCACACATACACATCTGGCTAGGTGCGTAAGATATCATAGGTCAGCATCATGTTAGGCGCGGCTTAGCACATCTCATTTTCAAGAGTCGCCGAGTGAGCGAACGAGTGGGGTTGGTCAAAGCTTAAACTAATCAAGTTCGGCAAACGGTACCACAAACCCAATCTGAGACAACAACCCTGCAAAGCAGCAAGATAACCCGTTTCGTTCGTCACAACGGCGACCACGTTGTGGTGTGGTGTATTTTTTCTTTTTTCTTTCTGCGGTGCGGTGGAACGCCGATAAATGGACTCGACTCGGGGAGGTGGGGGTGGTAAAGCAAAAGTAAGTGGGTGCGGGGAAATACAACTACTGGTGGTTAGCGGGGTAGGGCTGAAAGCCATCAACAGTGGTCGACGGCGCACGGCTCGGAGAAATTGGGCCTTTGTCTTAAATCGCCGACTCGGGGACCTCTGTGAGGGAGAGCGGGTTCCAGTTGGCCTTCTCAGGTCATATTTCAACTTTGCTTCTCTCTTCCCTTTCTCTTTGTTTCTCTTCTGGATTTCTCCGCCCGTGGTCGCCTGTCTATGTAGCAATAGATCCATGAATACAAAACTCATAACCGTCCCATATTATCCAACTGCGCTAGCGCAGCAGCAGCTAGCAAGGAACATTCTCCGCTTGCAAACACCCATAGCAACGGTACAGTCATATGGTAAGTTAATTTACGGCTGACCTCGATCCTTTTATCCATTCAAGATCTTGTTAAGTGACAACCGGGTCAGCACCGCCACCACACATCTCTTTGTTAAATTACCGCTGTTGAGGTGGGTGTGGAGGAATGCTTGATCAGTTACGGTACTTGCCGCACTCTCGAGGGTAGGCCGGGGGAGTCCTCAGCCAGGCTTGGCAAATATTAGCAAGTAGTTTTTAGTTGATCCGTACAGTCGCGGCAAGGTACGATATCGGTAATGAACGGACAGGAGGGGAACCATCTATCGTATGTGTGATCTGTGTTGCAACAGGGAAATTAATTCTTCTCTCGTCCAGTCACTACTGCGCTTCTTCTAATGCCACGCCTCGCTGAGGTGCTGCCTCGCTGAGGCTCCCCCGGATGCTTAACCGATATATTTGTTGGTGCATTTATGTCACTTTTTCCTCACGTCGGGGTGATTACTTTAGCTGGATCATTTCTTTCGCTTGCTAGTCGGTCGGCGAGTAAGTGAATGTTGCTGTCCAGCCGGCGCGTTGAAAGATCCACCCTCGGGCTTACCGTATTCGGACATGTTCTAGTAACTAAATGCTGCGTGGTTGCTTCGGCGAGGAATCGTGCTGCTTCTTTTTTCGGTAGGCGTGGTGATAGGTCCTTTGGCCCTGAAGTGAGACATATTGATCACTATCGATTGGAGGGTGCTCCCCAATGGTCTGAGTTTTGGCTACCGTACCCTACTGTAATTCTCAATGCAGTTGTTCTTCTTGACTCGCAAACTTTCAGCATTATTAAAAAATTGTCTTTTTTTTTAAGTTGCTAGCCCGAGAACCCCGACTGGAATTCCGGGGGATTTTGTTTTTGGCTACCCCCAACTCTCTAATTAGTAAAACGCCAAAAAAAATTCAAAAAACCGAAGTTTAACTTAGGGTGACTGCACAATACTCAGAATCGCACTGTAATCGCTAGGCGTGGAGATGGTTGTCCCTATGGCGCCAGAAGCGATAGGGGGTGAGTGTGTAACTCCTCTAGTCATAGGGTGGCTTGCGGGTAAATATTTTCTTCAACACGGTATTCAAAATAGTCCGTCGGACACTAGAGAGGCCGACCGCTTTCTTCCAATTGAAGAAAAAGAAGAATTGAAGTGGGGGATAAGTTACACAATTCCCCTCCGCGACCTTGGGCACCATAATTTAGCTTAGAACCTCGGCAATTACCCTATTCGTGTCATGATGTCGATTCGGACTGAGCTAAAGCGAGACAATCACATTTATGGCTAGGAATGTCTCACTCGGCAACCCCCGCGCTCGGGGAGGTGCTTTTGTGTTTTTTTTTTTTTTTGAAACGCAAGCTGGATGAACGCCGAATGCGCTGTGGCTTGCTGTTTCAAGGGTTCTTCCACCGACGGGAAATGTCAAGTCTGGATAGCGGGGGAAGGGGAGCGCTTTTTAGAGAGTGTTGTGTTGTCATTGTTTGGTTTGGCTGTGTCAAGCTATTGTCGCGGCGGCAGTGCTGGACCCAATGCATTAAGAGTGGTCATCGGGAATAACTATGATATGATACTCGTGATGTCAAAACTCTTTCAAACAAAACTCCCATTGCATACCCCCAGTTCCAAGAAAAGGGGTCAAATTCCCGTCTTTATGCAATAATAGCCATGCCAATGCCTCCGCGGATTATGTAACCGCACACGGTTCCAATTCTTGCAGCAGGTTTATGACGTGCCTGGCGGCTCAAGGTAAGGTTAGGGTTACACGCCCTAAACCCCATCTGAATTATCAACTTAAATTGGGTATCTCGCTTCTTGGCAAACTATAGCGTTTTTCCGGTCGTAAATCACCTCTTTTCCCGATATTTCTAATTTAGATACCCCATTCCTCTTGCGCTTGCTGAGCGTCCCACTTTGATCTCAAGCGACTTATTAATACCTGAAACCCTAGTTCTATAGCAATATTCGGCTTATCGCTTTTAAATATCTCCTAACGCACATCTCGGATTCCGGGCATCGATACAGCTGTTTGGGGTCGCTGGCTGTGGGTGGAAATTGGAGGAGAGGGTAAATCTTGCGTTGAGCTGGTAACTTATGTACCTGGGGCTCAAGGTTAGGAACTGTGAGCCTTACATAATCGGCTATAACCTTGGCACGGTTAGTAGTCGTTTTCAAAAACGCTTCGGCATTGCGCCTACATCAACGATGCAGGCCAAGGGGGACCCTATTCGGAGTCGAAAGGGTGTACTCATAAGGCGCGACAGTTACGATATTATTAGTAGTAGCTCGACAGCGCGTGACCGGTTATCGGTACAGGTGGTGCAAGTGCTTTGATGTGACTACCGTATCTTATGCAATATGCATCTGCCTAGTCGCTCACGTGAGAGCACTCTACTAGCGCACAGCCCTACATAATGTGTAGTGCCACACTAGCGGGTAACCCACAATAACAGAGTAAATAGCTCGATTTGGGGATTTCGCGGTCAAGAATTCGAGATCTCTCATTATTTTTTTTCTCCGCCGCAGCAACAGGCCACAGGTTAGGGCTTATGCCCTATCTACTGGTAATAGATAGCTCGCGATAGCGATAGCTAAAGATAAAAAAATTGTTATTATGATAGATCCAAGCGGAAAGATGGCACCTTTTTTTTTTGAAGAGGTAGACAAGTGCCAAGAGCACTTCATACTGATATTATGTGCTAAGAGGCTGATAAACCTCCCTAGCCGACAAAACTCCACCCTAATCCCACAACATCCGTGAAATCTTACTTTTTCCAATGTCACGGTAAACAAGCCCGTCATAGCGATAGCGATACCAAATTCTTGATTGCGAAACCCCCCTAGCCGAAAAGCATATCGTAAATTCTAGGTAAACTCACTCTGATGTTATGCTTTTTAAGGTAGTCACGATCTCTCTTTAGCCTAATGCTATGGAAAATGCGCTTTTCCGGGAATATCAAATTTACCCAGAACGTACAAGTATTATACGATGTCGTCATGAAGCAAAGGGATCCGGATATACCTCTTCTGGGTTGGGATATAATAGGGCTGAGACATCAAAGTCCATACTCATGCCAGCAAGGCCGTATCCATCCCAAAATCTATTAGCCGCGACAAGGATGGCGGGGGCGTCAAAGTGGACCTAGAGGTTTTAAGTTGCGGCGGTGCTGCTCCATTGATCGAATACTTGCAGCAGTCAAAACTAAAGATGAAAGTGCTGTTAGAAAAACGCCTGCCCAGCACCGTATGCAGTGAGGATGGTGAGTTCTTATTGGGCTTACTTTCTTGCTTGCATTGCATGCTGAGTAATACTAGATTACCCATAGCCCCCAAGAAAAAAAAGGGCGCTTCATCTACGGTAATACCGTGAATGTGAATGTGAAATATATCACTTGGTCGCCCATCTTGCTATTGCTCTACTGTAGATACACTGATATATCACGTTTGAACCGCTCAGCACCTGCCACCCGAGGCCAAATATTCTGCTGATGTTCTCCCGCTTGGGTTTATAGGAGGTCTCGGGCAAACCGGCCTACGGACCAGCTTTTAAAGGTATCATGGGAAAGGCTACTACCAATAGGGTGTTTTCCACTAGTGCAGCCGAGGAGGGGAATTCTAACGCCCTGGCAGATTTATCTTCTGTTCGCGGGCTTGCTATACATGCCCAGGCTAAAAGTACCGGGAAAGCGCGAGGTTTCTGAGGCCTAACCCCTGCCAAGATTTCCTGATACTTTTGGAATGGGCAAGAATATATGGGGAATATTAACATGCTACTAAGTTGGGCTCCTGGAACTGGGCGCTGGATAAGCTAATCTGCTAATCCGCCGGCAAGAGGGCACACGATCCGGCGGAGGACTTCAGCAGCTCGTCTTGTGGGTGGGCAATGGGCGCTAGAGGAGATAGGTAGTAAGGATATTTACATCCTAAATCAGATCGAATGTCAAATACAAATTGGAGGTTCTTAGTACTAAGTTATGCTCGGGGGGTATATTAAAGATCGGAAATTACTGGTGCCGAATCAAGGCTAAAACAAATGACGGGTTGGTACAACCCATTGCCAATTGGGTAAAGCGTACCAAATCCTTTCGGGACGCAGCACCCCGGAAGTTACCGGAAAAAGGTAAACCCAGTTGCTGGGCCAGTGCGGGGCCATAGCTCCACGACGCACGACCCCCGGACTCTCACTATGATTGTCCTCTCCTACTTCCCCTGAACCCCAGTTCACCATCCTTTCTACACCTCGCATCCCTTACCTCTCGTGTTCTTCATTTCTCGCGTTCTCGATTTCTCGCGTTCTTCATTTCCACACACCTCAGAATACACAATATGGCCCCCAGACGAGGCTCCACACGTGGCAGAACCACTGCACCAAATACAAGACGCAGGACGCAAGCAGGTGTCCGAAAGAATACGCGTAATAGACAAGCACCAAACCGCTATGGTCAAGAGGCAACAGCCAGCCCGGGCACCCAGGGAACCCAAGAGCCCCACAGCCCCACAAGTAGTGATGCGGAAACGGAGCCCACTACCTCTCGATATAGCCACTCACCGGACCCCACCCCCAGCCAGACCTTGAGGGGAACTTCCACACTACCGAGCGAAGCCAGTACCCTCTCATCTGCCACTGCCTCACCAGAAATACCTATCGACCTCAATACCATGCGGGAACTCCTGCGGTCACACAAGCAGGATATCGTCGAGCGAGTCGTTCAGCAACTCAGTGCCCGGAACCAGCCCCTCCAAATACTATCTCCCCCCTGCCCTCGGGAACTACCTCGCAGAGTGGCACCCACCCACCCCCCAACGCAGAGTGCCACACTCGGCAAGATAGCGGAATTGGAACGCCAGCTAGCTCAACTGAGGGAAGAAAG
>Ga0307507_10006260_pt1 | contig 18455 bp, 22 predicted proteins | sample 7_EM_MG_FD_207223 | JGI IMG/M metagenome (GOLD analysis project Ga0307507, IMG submission 207223) | Populus trichocarpa ectomycorrhiza microbial communities from riparian zone in the Pacific Northwest, United States - 7_EM | ecosystem: Host-associated > Plants > Roots > Unclassified | place... | reverse complement strand
GACCCTCGTACTTCAGGAGGGCTGATTTCTGCCATGTACAGAGGGGCCAACATACTTGCGACCCGACGTGTAAACAGAAATGATGAATCATGATGCATGATGCCTCACCTGAGAGCGCCGACGCCCACTCCCCCGATAGCCCGCCCGATGAACAAATGGCTGAGTTGTTGAGCAAAACATTGGAATGTCGAACCGATACAGAAGATGACTGATTTGGGGAAGGAAAAAAGAATCAGAAATGAAGGAATAAGTCATTTGTGCTACCTACTGCATGCAACGAGAATGGAAGATTGCCTGGTATATTTGTCCGTATACATTCCAGCCATCATAGCACCAGTCAACGCTCCCAACTCCAAGATAGCGGCTTTTTGAAAGTCATTCAGCTAGAGTGCTTGATTTCTGAGCAAACATACTCATTATTCCTTTTTGTAGTGGGGTGATTGGCCAGCGGAGAAGAAAGTCCTTCATGACCAGGACGTTTGCAATCTAGAATGAATTACATTGAGATGAGTATATCAAAGAATAAAAAAGGCTCGCCACTCACGACACCCTGATCGTATCCGAATTCCAAACCACCAATAGACACAAAAATGGCGCAAAGCAATGCATAGTGGTTATGCCTGAGGCCAGCAAGCCCCTTTGGACCATAAGCATATGAATACTTATGTCCAAGTCCGTCATTTTGTAGTATTGTGAGTGTTCCACTGGTGATATTCACGATTCTGGAGGTGCCTCGGAGTTGGGAGTTGAGAAGCGATTCCTCCCCAATATCGAATGGTGAGCACTCAACAACGGGTTCTGAGTCTGCACGAGGGTCATCTGGCACAGCAGCTAATGGAATGTAGCCTGCATCATGAGAGGGCTGTTGGGATAAGATCTCAAGCTCATTTCCGAGTCAGAGGTTGCATACCATGAAGAGAGATGTAAGGATATAAATAGCTTATTCTTGGGTATATAATTATAAATTATCTATGGCCACACTCCGGCGAGAGTATTCAACCCTTCATAAGAAAGAACACCCCGCCATTCGTCTCGGAGACCCGTCCACACCCCCGAAGGAATCGATGGGGATGGTGACGACGACGACGACGACGTGTCTGACGGTCTCCCAAGTGCAGGTTCTCGGACATGGTATCCACGTCCTCTCCTCACCAACGTAGGACGACTGCTACCATTCGTCGAATCCGAATGGGCACTCCGCCCGCCTTCAGCTTCTTCCTCAATACCAAGTCCGCTCACACCCTTCCCCTTTCCCCTCAAATCCCACTCTCGCTCTTCCTCTCCTCTTCCCTCTCCGTCGTCCAAAAGACTCATATACAGAAGGTGGATCGGAGTGTACACTTCACCCGATCCGGGCTCACTGGCGACATCGCTCACTTTGAGCGGTACGTACTTCTCTCCCCGCTGATCCTCAGCCCAAACAAGAAAACACACCGCCAGTCCAAACGCATCTGGTGCTCTCCTTCGGGGAACTGAGATTCTGATCCTCCTCGTTCCCTCCCCACACCCAATCCACTCTTTCATAAACTCACATCCCGCTCTAACCTGCTCCGGCAAAAGCGAGGGAACACCTTCCCTGCACACCGCCGCATCGTCGTGTAAACAAAGCTCAAGGCGCCTTTGTTCTCCACCTTCGTCTTGACCGGTAGCCTCAACAAGCACATAATCCTCCTTCCCATTTCCTTCAGCCTCGAGCATATACCCAACCTCGACACAACTCCTCCCAAGTACCTGAATGCAGCTCTCATCCCTCCCTTGTTTCCATTTCCCTCGTGAAGAAAAACCGACGCAATGCAATGATGTCTCTGTTCTCGACGTCGCCCCTACGGACCCAGCTCGCCCAAAGTCCAAGAGAGAAGAGAACAAGCCGTCTTCTTCCTCGTTCCCTTCCACACGATTTTCTTTGGCTCCGCTAACATTCATGTTTACTCGCTCTAACCTCAGCACCTCCTTCCCCTTCTTTTCGCCTCCCCCTCCTACTTCTGCCTCCATTTGTGGGCCTTTTTGCCGGCACCGATGGTGTCTCCGGGGTAAATTCTGACCTAACGGCGCGCTCACAGGCGGCAAGATCGGACTGGGTGTCGTGAAAGAAGGTTTCGGGATCATCGGAACAGATGACGAAGCAGGAATCGGTACGGATGCAGGTAAAGGTACAAACCTGGTTGTATGCACAGGAAAAAAGGTCGAGGATGGCAATGGAGGTGGTGGTGTACCCTTTACACCAAGCGCAGGACTATAACTCAACCCGTGCCTCACCATCGCATGCGCACGCCTCGGATTGCCCACTTCAACTTCGTCCTTTTCCTCTGTGGCGTAAGCCTCCATAATACCCATCGTAAGCCCCATTGCGGGATGCGGGAGTTGCGGAGACGTAGGCACAGATGAGCTTAGTTGGCGACGATCGAGGTCATCTTCAGAACTGTCGTTTTCTATGACTATATGGGACTTGAAGGCTTTATTCTGGGCCATTGAGATGAGAGAGAGGGCTTTGGAGTTGAGTTTGAACGGGGGAGGGTAAAGTGACGATAATGTTCCCATATCCTCTTCTGCTACGTTGATAGAGTCGGCCGTTTGGCCATGCGCATCTGCTCCGATCGTAGATTGAGAATCGACAATCGATATTGGTATGGGGGGAGGAATGGTTCGGGCCCGAGTATTGTTTGAGTTATTCGGAACGGTGTTTGCACGGTTTCTGCGAGGGAGGTTGTCTCTATGCGGGTGTGTGGAAATTTGGGGAGGTTTCGCAGGTGGAAGTGGATCGGGAGGGTTAGGATGGATTGTAGGAGAAGGATGGATGTTCGGCTGTGTTTCCGACGCCGATTCTAGAGTGATATCCTGTTGGTATATCTGTAGTCGTTCTAGTTGTTGCTGTTGTTCTAGTTGATGTTGCTGTAGTTGTGCTTGGTGCGAGATTAGTACGGGAGCAGTCTTCGTCCTCTCCCTCTTCCTCCTCGGTAAATGACTAGCATGAGGCTCGATGAAACCCTTATCGCTCATCTTTGGGCTGTTTGATCCTAGTCGGGTCGTGCTGCTGAGGGAGGTGATCAAGCCAAGTTTGGGTTTGGACATGATGGCTTTGAGATCGGTAGCATAGGAGGTAGGAATGGGACTTTGAGTGGATGTGGAATCTGTGGTGGAGACGAGGGTAGAAGAAGACGATAATGCTGGTGCAGGTGAGTCGAACATAAGGGATGTCTAGGATGCGTGTGAAACTGGATTGTGGTTTTGAATCGGACTGGAGCGTTCCAAAATTTTATATCTCGATTGACATGAGGCTTGTGCGAGGATTCGGATTCGTTTGAGGAACGACCCTGCATTTGCATTCCATCAATCGTCTAAGAATATCGATTCGCCCTTTTTTGAGTCCGACGATTCGTGTGGTTAAAAAAGGGTATCACAGGAAACAGACGGACACCGAGAGGCAGATGTGATGGATGACGACGACTGAAGAAGATATTTTTGTTCGGAGTTTGATATTTTTCCTCTCACGTCAACGAAAGAAAATTCAATTGAGTCGAGCATATGTAGACTATATCGATAGATGTGACAATGGATGAGAGCGGAAAATAATTATAGCACATTGAGATGAGGATGAAGGATATGAGCGTCATGATGGGATTTTTAGAAACAAATCGAAAACTTTTTTGGAAAACCGCATTCGATAACAGGAAAAGAAACAAAACGGAGTGAGGAAGGAAAAGCAGTGTAAATCATACAATCCGAGAGAAGAACAAACAAGGTGATAAGTATGCAGGGAGTTGATAAAGATAATGTGAAATGGGGCATAGTTTTGAGGCCATCATAAAACCGAAAGCGTATTTGCGCATAGAAGACTGCAGAAATTGAAGGGACGCCCTCTCACGGGACGAGGCCGACAACTCCTTTAATACTCACCGAATCTGCCCGGCATAATCCAGCTTACTCTCCTTTTCCCTTCTCCCCGTCTCTTTCTTCGGAAAAGCATTCCAAAACCTCAAAGTTTCGTCTCCCGCACCCGTTACGATAGTCTCGCCATCGGGACTCATCGCAAGGTACAACACACGGTTCGTGTGACCCGTTAACGATGCCACCATGTTCAGCGTCGGGTATTTCCAGATGCAGATTTGGTTCTGAGCAGTGGTTGAGGAGAACCCGTGTGTGGATACCAGCTCGTGTGATGTCAGGGACCAGATGAGATTACAGACCTAGGTTTTGTTAGTCTTGAGAAACATATAGCTGCCGTCCTGGCGCACCTGGCTTCCTGTGTCCAGCTCATTCAACAGTGTTCCAGTTGCGGTGTTCCAAAACCTGATATGCTTATCTTGCGTTCCACCGCCAGTAGCAAGAATACCGGGCATATGTGGGTCCCAAGCAAGTGCCTTCACAGCAGCGGTGTGGTCATGAAACTTCCATAACGGTGAATCTCCAGGCCCATCGTCAACACTGCCACCTTCTGCGATCCCACTCGGTCCAGAACTACTCCGCATGGAACCCCTCAAATCCCAAATACACACTTTGTTGTCATTCCCGCCACTTGCGAGTGTCGCCGCCATAGGACCGCCATCTCCACTCCACTTCAGTCCGCAGACTTCCTGTCGATGGCCCGTACACCTCTTGAAAGGCCGAGTGGTAGAATCTCTCACATCTCGATGATAAACCAATCTATCCCTCGAACCTGAAGATAACACATGCGAGTTCCAGGCTAGTGCGCCTATCCGTTGTACGTGAGCTTGCTGATACGTCCGCTGCAGAGATAGTGTTGCGGCATCGTAGATGTGAAGGCGCCCAGAAAATGTTCCTACGGCGAGTGTGGTCCCTTTCTGGACCCACGAAACTGAGGAAATGGTGTCATTGGATGGAGAGAGATCACAAAGTTTTGATACAGCGGCATTGTGTGCTGTCCAGAGATAAACGCAGGATCCGAGGCCAACACCAAGCACATTCGTACTCGACCAATCGACGAGGTTGAGATAGAAATCATCTGCTAGTTCTGGTGCGTCGAGCACTCTGTAGGGTGTCTTGCACACGCTGCGGAGTTTGCGACGGGGGGATTCGAGAAGTTGTCGACTTTGTGCTCGCACTGGACTCATCGAGTAAGCCTCGTCAGTGGGAGTATCAAGGCGACGTGTGGGTGTGCCAGAGTTCGAACGAGAGGGTGAGGAATATTGGAATAATCGTCTTTTCGTGGTGGGAGTAGACGGTAAGCCCGATGCTGTTGTAGTCAGTCGCGTTGGTGATACAGGTCTTCGTGGTGAAGGAGGTGTAACTTCTGTGTGAAGTATCGAAGTGAAAATAGAATTTGCTTGTTCTAAGCACGAAGAGAGTTATAGACGGTAAGTTAAATCAACAGCAACGATAACGAACCTTTGAGAGCATCCGACTCCGACGGTATTATCCTATTCTTTGAAGGCGTCGTAGGTGCTCCGCCTTCCTCCATTAGATGGTAGGAGGTCCTTAGGTCACCTGCATCCTTCGAAGGCACGAACCGATCCCCGTATTCTTTCTGTATACGCGGCATTCTCGCAGCTGAATTCATTTTAAATGAGAATTTGTGGTTTTTGTCGACAGGCGATTCGGGTCCAGTACTGCTTCCATCTGTCGTTGGCCTAGAATCGAGCGTCGGAGTAGAGCTTGACGAGGCAGACGGACCAGCAGCCAAAAGAGCGTGTACTCTAGGTTTTTTAGGAGATTCCCCCTCATCCAAGTCCCCATCCCGATGGGATGCCCGGAGGCGTTTGCTGAATGGCGAGTTCTTGAAACCAGACATCCTGACAACCTCGAAAGGAAGAAGCGTACTTCTTTTTGTCTATAATGTTTATAGGCGCCTGTGTTGTTCTTAAAGTCGTTTAGCGAGAAATCATGAGGATAAGCGTACAGTCGTGATGGTTTGGTTCAGAGAACAGACGCGACGCCGATCCTGTTTGGAACAGTGTTTCTCACGGTTGTAATATGTTCACAATGATTAGTAAACCTTTTTTCCATACTCGAAAATGCAACCCGACATAGTTGCTCTTCCAAGCATAAGAAGCACCCGGATGGTGTTCACAAGATGCTCACTAAAAAAAAACAGCAGAATAAACCAGGGCCTACGTAAGGTTTCTCTCTCACGCCTTTTGTACACTGAAGAATTCATGGCAGCCTACCAACTTACCGAAGCCGACCTCGACGTGTTCGACGACGATCCTCCCTCCATCCGTGCTGCGCGAAATTCAAACCCCCTTGTTCTTAGTGCCATCCTCAGTGAAGGCACCTGGCAGGCCAACAATTTGGAACAAAATGCTCCTCCTCGGCATCTGGCATATATAATCCGCAACTTCACCGCCAACAGCTATGTGACTGGTGCGATCCACTGTATTTACGATTCCCCGCTTGTCGCTGCCATCAATGCCATGCTGCCACAAAATGTCGCTACCCTTCTCGTCAGCTGGCGCCGATCTCAATGGTATCATTATCAGAGATCTGGATGAATATTCAGTATGGTTCATCCGGGGCAGAGATCTACAGTACAGCATATATAGCTATGTATTGTGTCCACCTAGAAGCAAAATTTTGCCTACAGTCGCAGGCGGCAATCCCGGCCAAGTGACTTCTAAGGAAATTGCTGACCGCCGCAAGACGTGTTTGACCAGGTCCGTGCTGCCCTGCTGGACGAGTCATGGTGGACAGTCGACCCCACACCGTCACATCTCCCAGACCAGCCAACTCATTCAACTCTCTGTACTTCCTCTCCGGTCGCTTCGCCATCTGTTAGATATTGGCTATTCTCCCACTCGCTGGTACTACCCGCTGCACTTCTCCCTTAGTGGAAGCATACAACATCCTCATCAGTCACCCCACGACGATTCTACCCTCCGGTCCCCCTTCATATTCTCCATTTCGCTACAGCCCGCCTCGACCTACCACTTCTCCAACAAATCTCAACAAACCAATTAACACCCCTCGAAACTGCAGGCACGACTTCCCTTGGACACACCTTACTCCATGTCGCATCACTCCCATTGACGGATGTCCACATCAACCTCTTTAGCCCTAAAATCTTCCATAGCATTCATGACGTGCGCACTCTCGACACAAAACATTGGCTCCCTTTTGATCTTCATCGACGCAAGCCCTCTCACAGAGGCATGATTCTCCACTCCCAAGCTGATACACGCCCACTCCCACCTGAGATGACGCCCAAAGACAAGGAGGACGCAAGCAAGCAGGCTGATATGGTGTTGTGGTTATTATTGAACGGTGGAATGCAGGATGTGGCTGCTCAGGTTGTGTATGGAGGTAGCTCTATGGACTTTATATGATAGTGACTTGGACGCGTCGGAGTTGTTCTGGCCCGATTTGTCTATTCAATAATACGATCTCGTTGTGTGTTGTTGTTTGGGTGCGGTAGTGCAAAATGCTCATCACTCACGCCGTTGCACGCCACTGTACGTCAAAAGGTCTTTGCCTGGTTGGTCGCATCCATAATGGCCCTCCACGGAAAGGACTACTCAAGTATGTCGACCTCGCCGAGATCCGGGACGGGAGTGTGGGCGGCGGTTTTCTAACCTGCCTCTTGCGCAAGGCAAAGAACTCGCGAGAAGTACGAGAAATCGTTAACGAGGCCGCCCGCAGATTCGAAGGCACTATCCCCTGGCAATTGCTATCGGCAGCCGCCCACATCAGTGCTGGTCCCTCTGTCGACGACCCACAGTTGGCGGGCACCCTCCTCGCAATCATCTCCCCCAAGGACATCCCTTACGTCTGGGAAGGGGTCCTTAGGGCAGTACTCGGAAACGCATCAAGGCACAAGAATGGTGCAGTGGCGCTCAACGCCTTTCGCCTCCTCGTGGCCCGAAACACTCCCCTGACCACCACGGACTACGCCCGCGTCATTCATAGTGGCATCGACTCAAGTGAAGAGGCTCGACTCGTGCACAAGCTGCTCCAGCAACCTTGTCCAACCGAACTTGACCCGCGCACCATCGGTGTGCTGCTCAAAGTGTGCAACGTACGTCACAACTTGGACTTGGCGGGCCGAGTATGGCAGTGGGCTGCACCACGACGGCACGTTAGGCACGGAGATCAGGAGTTGTGCTATGTCATGGCTCAATATCTGCTTTTGTGCGGCCGGGCAGGCAATATTGCGGTCGCGCATCAGGTCTGGCAGGAAGCTAGGAACATGGGCCTTGCTCACCTCCCAGTTGTGACTGGAAGCATGTTGTCAGTACTTGCTATGCATGGTGCCGACGGCGAGACGCTAGAACTACTCAAGGACATTCCTCCCGCTTCCCTCAATTCGTACATGGTAACTGCGGCGCTCACCGCCTTCTCCCATTCGGGCAACGTCGATGCAGCCCACGCATTGTTAGAGCAAGTAGAAATGCACGGATCCCAAACACCTAGTGCAAGCATACAGTCATACACCGCCCTCGTGGACGGCTACGCGCGCAGGGGGGACTTTGCATCTGCTCTCGCGATCATCGACCGCGCCAAGTGCCAAAGGGTTGGAGAGGATGACGTGATGTGGATGACAGTGCTCAGTCCCTGTCGTCGTTTCAAAAACCTTCCAGTCGCACAGACCGCATTTTCAGCCATTCAGAGGCTAGGCTCCCCTGAACACCGTGCGTCGGCATACGTCCTCATGTCTGACATCTACAATGCCTGTGGTGACACCATGGCTGCTCTCCGAATGCAACAGGAGAGGCTGAGGAAGGGACTCAGGAAAGAGCGGGGTGCGGTCACGCTAACGATGGACAACGGCGAAACACATGTGTTCTATGTACGGGAGATCCCACCTGTGCTCGTACCTGCCACACGTGCTATAGAACAGAAGCTCAAGGAATGGAGTCGCTGGTTGGCGTTATGTGGCATCAGTGATGAGTCCATCCGGTGCCAGCACAGCGAGAAACTCGCGCTTGCATATGCCGTCACGCAGGGCATGAAACAAATTGTCCTACGGAAGAACCTTAGGATATGTGATGCCTGTCATGAGGCCTCGAAGCAGATTACCATTTTTGAATCCATTTCAATCCATCATTGGGACAGGTCCAGGATGCATGTTATGAAGGATGGGAAGTGTTCTTGTCATGATCGATACTGAAGTTCTTATTTTCAGCAAACTAGACCCATCCTGATTTATCCCCGAGTCGACCGTATAATAGCGGTAGGTCCATCCATATCTAGGCCTTGGTAGGAAGCATTTTGTTGACTTCCTTTTCAGCTTTTTGTCGCCGAAATGTGGAAGATTGGCATGTCGAGGGCAACCATCTCTGTGCCCGGGCATCGGTTTTGTGTCCACAAATAAATTTTGGTAAAGCGGCAACAATCGTTTTGTCGAGTCAACGAGCCTTTACCTCTGTTTCCCCCCCCGAGTCCGCTAGCAGACTCGGGAAGCAATATTGTTAACACCCGGGCATGTAGACAGCAGAATACCATTCAGTTTCTTCATGATAACCGTTCAAGACAACTTGCCGAAATGTACTTCTATTGTTTCCCGGGTTGGGTAGCTCACCCGGCAATCTGGCATATTATTAGGGTCCCCGTATAAATACGAACACGACCAGAAAGTGGCATGAAAATCTATCCACCATGTCCACCGTAACCGGAAACCTTTTGAATCGCCTTTCTCGTCCAACGCCAATACCGACGACGATAGTTCTAGGGCTCCAATACAGCGGACAGACCACGTTTGTCTATTTCCTCAAATCGCGTCAAATCGTTCCAACCGTGTCAGGCATCGGTTTCAGTAAGGAAACCGTCCAAGTCCCTACGCCCTCTGATGAACTAGCAAGAAAGGAGACACCAGAAGAGGTGCAGAAAGAGGGGGCAGAGGTTTCACGGTCGGTAACTTCTGCAGCATCAAGCTTCTCGTCGAGATATCTTTCAAGCTGAACCTATCTCTATTTTCATCCGAGTCCACTAGTGGACCCGGAAAGTAATAAAGTTAGGATGAATAGAGATAGGGGACGGGCACGACGGCCCATCCCCTGTCCTTGTTCTCACTGTTTTGCTGTTGTAGGGACTTGGAAGAGATAAGGGGTGGTGAAAGGGTGCTATCGTGGGTTGTCGGATTGGGCCCCAACCCGGGAAAGAATAGAAGTAGGAACGATACGAGTCCGTTCTCTTGTTTCTTGGAATTGTCGTGAGCAGAGAAAGTTGCCACCCAAGACGGTGCGTGGATTATCATTGGGATCCTTGTCGAAACGCTTGGTCATTGTATATGCAATCGTCGTTTAACCAAACCCGGCTTGACCAGTCAGCCAGAATATGTGGGGGCCCCCTGACGAGAAATTATTGGCCAAATTGGTGATATCTTGCAAAATCTTGACACGGGTTCCGACACTGCACTCTTCACGTTGAAGGGCCTGGTCTAGGAGGGACGCAAGCGATCCAGGTCCGCCTTGCGTTCAATCGATCAATGGGGCGTCACAAGCAAACCTAGATGTAATTACCATGGTGGTATTGTTTTGGATCGTGAATGTACTGTCGTAGATATCGAAGTCATCAATGCGCTTGAACAAAGTCCCCTGATGAGATGTAGATTGGAAGCTAACTGTGGAACCTGGTTTTGCTGGCGTAGTCCTGGCATTCGAGGCCCGCATCTGAGAATGAGTCGTCGTAGAATTGTTTTGATACTTTATCTGAATTGTCTTGTAATTAGTATCCTGAATTTCAACTATATCGATCGGGGAGCTAAAGTTGGCAATTTTGGGAGAGAAGGAAGAACGGCGGCTCGCATGGAATGTAGTCTATTAAGTCTGAGAAGCACCTTTCAACCAACTGGAACGATAGTCGCACCTGAGAGAAACACGGATCCTCTTGTCTTCAGCAACCTCTCCCGCTGACGCTCTTATATGCCATCAAAATTTTGACCTAGCTGTATTTTCCTTGACTCGGGAATCAATAGAGATAGCGGTCAAATTCCAACCACGCCGTCGAAGATGACGAGCCGTACTTGGTGCAAGAAGATGACGATGCATGCTTATTAGGTACTACAACAACAGTATTTTGGAAACTGACAAGGGTATCACCTAGTGTCCATTGATTAGCCGTTCTCACTTCATATCCCAAGATATCCTCGAAAGAGGCCACTTAAAATATCAGATCCCGACAACCATCCTGAAGGCTTCGTAACAACTGAGGATCTGCTGCCTGTTGTCGAGAGGTTTCATTCCCTCGCTATATCGGCGAGCAGGTCGAGGTACCGGTGGTTGACAGAATGTGACATGGGTGGGGTCAGGAGGGTAGGTGCCCTGAGCGACGTGCTGTAGCAGGTCTTTTGTGACGGGAATCTTGTAGAAAGTCGGTGCTGTGCCCACCATCGTGATGCCAGGCATTACCTGGAATATTTCAATGATGCAAGACAACGGAAAAGAAGAATCGACGGCAAACCTTCTCGTCAAGTGCATCTACATCGGCTTTGACCCTTTGCTCGTTGTTTATGCCAAATGCCGCGATAGCTTCCGCGATCAGCTGAGCTTCAGGGTCTCCACCTCCGCCCTCCTCGAAACGTTTGTCCTCCTGAACAAGCAGAAGGATGTCATTTTTGTCACGGTCTACTATGCAGACATCGGTTTGCGCGTGTCTGAACTCGCCACAGATGAGAAGGCTTAGGTCTCTCCGAGTACGAGCAACCCGATTGCGTTTAGCGTAGCCAAGGGCTCGGAAGAGCCCAGCTGCAAAGTCGTCGACAGCAGACTCGCCTGAGCGAGGTGACATCGCCATATCCAGGAGATTGAGGAGCTCGGCATTCCAATCGTTGACTGCTTGGGCTGCATCGAGGGAGGTGAGGAGCTCTGGGTCAATCTGAGGGTGGGGTAGGGCCTGAACCTCAAAAAAAGTAAGCGGGTCTTCGCGGTGGCATTCGATGTGGTATGCAGCTAACTCATTTCTTGTCCAGTCGCTTCCAGACTTAGCAGAGCGAATGATGTTGGCCATGGTGTGGGTTATCGTGACCTGAGTTTGTGACCACGAAGCGTGTTGTCACAAATCTCATCGCACGAGTCTCAGGCTTACTGTCATTACTGAGAACCATTGTCCTAGACTTTCACCGTTGAACGATTGATGAATAAGGATGTTTTTGGTGATGTTGTGCCAGGTACGATTCATCGGTTTTCTGTTGGCTTAGAGTACTTAAAGAATTTGTATAGCCGAGTCAGGGTTTCGATGTGGAGTCGGAGCATGAAGATGAACCAATAGAAGGAGACGAGCTCGTGAGCAAGGAGGAAGAACAGGTACGGGTTGGATGTGCTCCTCATAGTCATTCACTGCAAGAATTTTAGAGTCCACGCCCCCGAGTCCGCCCAGGCAAATGGATTGCAACCAGAAAAAAGAAGCGGCAAAAGAGAGAAGAGGATAAAGATTAGCTGGGGATGAAACAGAAGAAAATGGACAAGGCAACGGTTCATGACTTTCCGTTGCCGGCAGTATTTTGCCCTTACCTCCTTTGATTATAGACGCTCTTCCTACCCCTTGGCTAAACCGAACTATTCAAGCATTTCGTCGACATCAAGGTAACCGCCAATTGCTATTCACGTGGTAGCTAATTCTTCCGAGAAGGTGTCTGTCCTCGAATACGCTGCCCTTATGGATGCGCAACCAAACCGAAAGGCAGAGAACGCAAGAAAGTCGTGTAAGTGATGAGTGTTTTGAGCTTCATACTAAAGAACTGCAGCGATAATAGGGCTCGTCGGCCAGTTCTGAAAGAAAGAAGTTAAGGGGTTGTTGAAAGGCGGAAAAGCTGGTATGGCTGGAGACGACGAGTCGTTTGTTTTTGAAACATCTCCGAGCTGTAGGCAGACTTCTGCTCTTCATATAGACTGATTCAAATGACTTTGGTTTTCAAGACCGTCTAGTAATCTAACATTCGCGGTATGGCATACTGCCGACAGACCAAAAAACTCTACCTACTTACCTTTGTTACTTTCCGGGTCGGGTAGCGGACCCGTAAAGAAATAGAGTTAGGTTCACATGGCACACTCAGTGAAAAGTGGAAACCGCGGTAAGTCAGCCACAAGTCGTTGGAAGTCACAGAAAAGTCGTTGACGGTCGGTGAGAAGTCGATGAGGAGTTGTCAGTAGTCGTTGAAGCAATATTATCTCCATTGGTGTCCCAAGAAGACAATTATAATTAATCATTTCCTAAACTGCGTGGCCTACTGATCTCGAGACTCCTCATTCTCATCCTCGTCAACATTCCCTGGCTCCTTCTCCTCTTTTGTCAGCATTGCAATCCCTGGGTGCTTTCTCAATATGTAGATATGTTTACCGTATTCCCAAATACCAACAATGTCGAGCACAAGGAGACTTTCATTGCATGGAGTGCTGCTGACCAGGATTTGCCTCGAATTGCGCATGCAGCAATGCTCTCGACTTCCTCAAGCCTTCGAAATACAATATAGAAGACATTTTCTGATGTTTTCGGGTCTTCAATAAGAAAAAATCCCTGAGCCCATCCATAAATATGGTTTGAGTGATGAAGACCCTTTTCATGTTTGTTAATTCAGCTCAAATCTGTAGAGCCTGAGGGAAACTCCTACCCAGAACCAGCAGTACTTCCGTCTTGACTCTTGATGGTCCACGACATTGATAGTACATTTCGCTTTGCAGAACGGCCATGTTCTGAAGGCGAATTTTTCCAAAGCGAGCAACAGCGTCGAATTGGAGATCTTCCCCTAATATGCAGGCCTCCGTGAGCAAAGCCTGGAGTTGGAGGAATGTGGCTGAGTTTGCTTCTTCAGATTCATGGAAATTAATCCGAATTGAAAGTGTTGCCTTGATATTATTGATAGCCTGAGGATCTTGAATGCGAGGTTTGATGAATTGTAGATCAGGGTAGTAGAGTCCAAGAATGCGAATCCTTTCCCGGTGGATAATGAGATTGTAGAAGGGTTTTATAAATTAAAATTTATCTACCTATATGGGTTGCCGGGTTGGGCACCCAACCCGGAAAAGAATAGAATTAAGTTCCTACTTAGCAAGACTTGTATTCCTGTCAACGAATCGACGATAAAGCCATCATCCCGTTCCTAATATGGATGAGCCCGTCCCACGTGGACTTTTTGCTATCCGAGTCTGACCACTACAGCCTAATCTGCCATTTTCAATTGCAGAACACCGCTTCAATCGTAAGATCTTTGATTCAGTCTTCTATACTTGCTGCTGAAGGAAGCGGTGTAGATGACCGACAATAACTCATCAGTTGATAAGCCAACAGTGGCCGCTGCTGCATCAACACGAACTGGGATTTTCCATATTCCTTCCCGTATGAAGAGGCCATTTTGGCCAAATACCTCTTATTCTCCTAGACCATCATCCAAACATGTGAAACCTATTGTCTTTGCCTGTCTTCCAGCCATGGTTACATACAAGCCGCAACTTTGGCATAGTCTATGGGATGCAAAACCGCTCAACCTCCAAAAGTATGGCGTCACTGTGCAGGAAGAAGTTGACTTTGAAGCAATTCCATTTCGCGTTTCCCTCCAGCAGAGTGTTGATTTACCCAACTTCAAGCAAGGGCAGGTCATCGAACTGGACGACAGCAATTCCCATCAATTTCGATACATGGTGGAGTACTGCCAGCTTATTGAAGATGATAAAGCATACCTCAAGGTGGTGTGCCGCACCTATAATCAAGGAGTCTTGCCATCACAGCATCCAATGTATCCGTCCTACATGCTTGAAATTCCTGCTTGCGCCTGCCATGCTCCATGGGCACCGCAAATCGAGTGCCTCATTTCTCTTCGCAATTAAGGGACCAGACTATGCGTAAGCTTATGTGTTTCTTTGCATATGAAATCAATTCTGATAACTTTTACAAATGGCAGAACAAACTATTCCTCACACTACAATGTCCGTTTCTTCGATTCAGCCCTCGATTTGGAAACCTTCTCTCTGGCTCACCTGCCTCGACATCCCTATGGGTGACGATTATCTCTACCATCATTCCTTCAACCATTTCTTGTGCCTTTGACTCTTGAGGCTTGTCGGAAGCAAGCAAGTTATCGAGCTGTACTATAAACCAACTTTTTGAATCAATCATCACATTTGCTTTCTTGCTTTATATTTACTCATTGATTTCCTTGAACAGAACTGTTTACTATTTTCCTCCGAGTCCGCTAGTGGACTTGGAAATCAAATAGAGATAGGATCTCGTCGAAGTGCGCATGTTCGTTTCGTCGAAACCTCTTGGCCACTTTGCTTTCTTGGTCCACCCGTACATACTGTAGGACTAATAGCTCTGGATGTAAAAATGCATCTCCGACAACCGTCGCATTCGCCTTCAACTCAGCCTCAAGTTGCTGATTGGATCTTCACGATCATTTGTTAGAGGTTTCAGTGAGGGTGGTCATGTCATTACAGACATAACTAATACAAGTATTGACTCGGACGAAGAGAAGATCAAGAACGGGCATTGTAATGTGGTAACACTTCTACAGGATCATCCTGGACGAAGCGATGAAGGAGGTCCTGGTCCCTGGATACGGGGATTATGGGCAAGACTTTGGAGAGGAAGCGACACCCAATGTGCAATTTCATACCAACGTCAGAGAGCCACTTTTTTTGGGAAAAAGCTACAGCGCCTTTACTCCCTTCTCGTAAGTCGATCGTATATGAATGGTGGACATGAAACTTACCTGGTACGCAGCTGATGGCTGACAACCGATAGGACTTGCTAAAATAATTGTCATTATCGTTTGCAGCGAAGAGAGACAAGAAACCCTACTTTCACATGGCCGCAATGAGTGCAACAAGAGCTTGCAAATCGGTGTAAGAGGCCTGATCGTGGGTGATGTCGTGCCAATTGATCAACGGTCTAGGGTCCTGCCCGTCATCTTCTTTGATACCATAACGCCAATGAGGACCTATAACTCCAATCCAATACACCTGCGAAACTGCGGTTCCGCTGAAGGCAGCGTCCGTCTGTCGCTTAATCTGCCTTTCCAGCGAAGGAATGCCGGCTTCCCAGTGTTGGCTATTCTTGACTTCAACAATGAGAACAGTGCGGAATTGGATTGGGGAGGATATGAGCCTGACGACCTCGATTACGAAATCAGGAATGTGGCTCTCGCTGTCCTCAGGGATGCGGCGCTGAGGCGTAATGATATAACCTTGAGAAGTAGGGAATAACGTGGTCAAGATTGATGTCCACGGGCCATACCAGTGATCTTCGGTCGATGGGGGGTTTACGGTGTAGTGTTGCAGAATGGTACGGGTAACAATATCGAACATATTTTCTGACCACAGATAGTTGGACGGATTGACGTTCCCGGTCGGCTATGATATGATTTCCGTGGTTTGAGGTGGAAGCGCCCGACCGTGAGCAGCATAAAATCTTGAGTTTCAAATTTTTAGACCCCGCCCCAGGACGACTTCACTTCCTAGCTTGGCCACATCCACCGTTGGTCGGACCCTTGATTCTCATCTTTGTAATCCATGGATGACGCCGGCTGTGCACTTCGCCGAGCACTTGTCAAGGTCGTTGACGTTGAACCTGCCTCAGCAATCTTGATGATGGTAACGAGGGGTACGATTCCGTTTATGGAAGCAACCTGTGGCTCATCGGTGACATTGTTAGGCAGTGCTCGCTGTTCCCATTGCGATCCTTTGGAAGAGAAAGAGAAATACCAGACGCCAGCCACTTATCGCACATGGGTATGTACTCTCTTTTATTGCTAATTGGATCAAAGGTTAACATAAGCCAAAACTGTTTTTCAGGCTTTGGACACGCCGACGTTGAGGCAACTCAGGACGTGGAAGGACTTGCCTATTGACCCTGGACTGCAGAAATGCAAGAAGTTTGAGCTTATCCACTCTGCCATTTACCTGATCTCAAGAAATTGCAGCCGACGGTACGAGGGAACGAAGGACTTTGACGAGGAGAAGGAACCCTTGGTCCCTGGATTCAATGTTCGGTGTCCGATTATACACACGCGATGGAAGTGATGGTGTAAACGGAGCGAATGACTGGCAAGTTTATGGCTTTCTGGTTCCAGATAACAGCTATCTCCTGAGCTCGAAGTTGTACAGTGTTGATTATCTTGACAGCGCGGCTGATCGCCCTCCGCCGCCCCTTGCGAATGGATCTGTCCAGCCTTCTTGGAGTCAGAGTTCCGATACCATTGCCCCTTCGACTTGAGCACGCAATCTTAGCTCATCTCTCTCCTTCATCTCGTCACTCGAACAACAAACTCTGAAAATCGAGCTTATCCTGCACATCGCGATCGTGGTTGGTGCTGTGATAGACACTGAGGAGAATAGATCCTGAAATGGTATGTTTTGTTTTGTAGATACGTATTCCATTGTTCACTAACGTGTTTTACTTTTCGATTACAGGAGCTTGGCACATACTTTCACCTACTTGGCCAAACATCATGCCACAGCAAGACTGTTGCCACCGTCCACCATCTCAAGTAGGTCGTTGTCAGTTGAGGAATACGACAACACCAAACACCTCTTCTGCCACTAAGGAAAGCAAGTACGCATTCCAGGACCTCCGAGGAAAGCGCCAGACTAAGGAAATCGACATCATCACATAGAAGTCTGGATATTAAAGATGTCAGTTTTGTCACCAAGCTTTCGCAAGGAAGACGGCGACTTCGTAACCCTACCTCAGCAATCGATGTTGTCTGTCGTTTCTTCTCCAATCCTTGATGCTTCCAATAGCGCCCCACCACTACTGCCGCCCACTGAGCTTCGACCACCCTCCCTTCCACAAAAGGGGTCAAACCCGAATCGAAGCCCTCGACCCTCTTAACCACCTTTGATTCAAATTGGCCTCCAAAATTTCACCTTCCACCGTCGTCGTCCATCTTCTTCACACCTTCGTCACCCAAACCTACCATAATTACTGCATGTATCTACTTATCATCGCCAATCCTTGAAAGTGGAAGTGATACACTGGATCTAATCGACGACTTCCCTTCTGGACTTCAACACGACTCTTCAAGACAACAGAACCACTTCAGGTATGTATCTTTACTGAGTACTTTGAGTGTGCTAAGATTTGTCCTCATCAGCAGATGGGGAGACGACGACAATCACAACGATTAGGGATGGTTGCGATTCCATCCTTCTCCCTCTTTTTCAAACCTTGATACCAGTAGGAAGAAAACGGTGAAACTATTCACCTTTCCGGTTGAAAGCCCTCCCTGGAAGTGGCCTATTCAACTATGCTCTACTTCTGGTCCACGTAGTAGTAGCAGTAGCAACCTCGAAAAGAGAAGGAACACCAGATTTCGGGTCTGGAATGACTGACTGATGAATTCCGCCTTGCCCAATGTTTCTTTATGTGTGTCCCTCGTTTTCCCGCATCATTGCCTCTCTTTATATGATTGTTTTCAATATGACACCCACCCTCTTGATGACGACGAAACGAATTTTTCATCATCAACAACCCTCACATAGCTACGCTAATACCTACACCTTTTGCTACTTTTATTACCTCTCGGGTTCGCCAGCGAATGCGGATGCAAATAGGAATAGGTGATATACCAACAG
>Ga0307507_10006259_pt1 | contig 18456 bp, 20 predicted proteins | sample 7_EM_MG_FD_207223 | JGI IMG/M metagenome (GOLD analysis project Ga0307507, IMG submission 207223) | Populus trichocarpa ectomycorrhiza microbial communities from riparian zone in the Pacific Northwest, United States - 7_EM | ecosystem: Host-associated > Plants > Roots > Unclassified | place... | reverse complement strand
GGCTAGATTTAGGTTCGACAGGCACTCACTCAGGGAGGGCAACGATGCCGAAAGAAGCCCGTCCGAGCACCGGGGAGCAGGCCAAGCAGCATGCGCTCACGCAGCTGCGGCAAGCGATCCTGCACGGCGACATGGCACCGGCACAGCGGCTGGTGGAGAACGAGCTCGCCGAGCAACTCGATGTGACGCGGGCCAGCATCCGCGCGGCGTTGATCGATCTGGCGGCCGAAGGACTGGTCGAGCGGATCCGCAACCGGGGTTCCCGGGTGCGGGTGGTGACCGTGGAGGAAGCGGTCGCCATCACGGAGTGCCGCATGGTCCTGGAGGGACTGTGCGCGGCCAAGGCGGCCGTCGCGGCCGGCGACGACCAGCTGACCGAACTGGCGGACCTGGGCCGGGCCATGACCAAGGCCGTGGCCGACGGCGAGCCGGTCACCTACTCCGAGCTCAACCACGAACTGCACGACAAGGTGCGGGAGTTCTCCGGCCAGCAGACGGCCGTGGCCCTGCTGGAGCGGCTCAACGCCCAACTGGTGCGGCACCGCTTCCAGTTGGCGCTCCGGCCGGGGCGTCCGCAGCAGTCCCTGAGCGAGCATCTGGCGATGATCGAGGCGATCACGGCCAGGGACCCGCAGGCGGCCGAGGCGGCCGTCCGCGCCCATCTCACCAGTGTGATCGAGGCGTTGCGCGACTGACGCGCGGCCGATCGGCGCACCTGGGGCGGGCGCACACCTGTCCACCAAGGAGATTCCAGTCATGACGCACGGCAACGCGCCCGCCACCCCACGATCGACACTCGTCGTCACGGCGCACGCCGGGGACTTCGTCTGGCGGGCGGGCGGGGCCATTGCCCTGGCCGCGGCCCGCGGCGAGAAGGTCACCATCGCCTGTCTGACCTTCGGCGAACGAGGCGAGTCCGCGAAGGCCTGGCGTGAAGGGAAGAAGCTGGACGAGATCAAGGCGATACGCCGGGACGAGGCCGAGCGCGCAGCGGCCACCCTCGGCGCCGAGGTCCGCTTCTACGACGCCGGCGACTACCCCCTGGTCGCCACCGCCGAGCTGACCGACAAGCTCGTCGAGGTCTACCGCGCCACTCAGCCGGACGTCGTGCTCACCCACCCCACCGAGGACCCGTACAACGGCGACCATCCGGCCGCCAACCGGATGGCGCTGGAGGCCCGCGTCCTCGCCCAGGCCATCGGCTACCCCGGCGAGGGCGAGATCATCGGCGCCCCGCCGGTGTTCTACTTCGAGCCGCACCAGCCCGAGATGAGCGGCTTCAAGCCCGAGGTCCTCCTCGACATCACCGAGGTCTGGGACACCAAGCGCAAGGCGATGGAGTGCCTCGGCGCCCAGCAGCACCTGTGGGACTACTACACCGACCTGGCCGTCCGCCGGGGAGTCCAGCTCAAGCGCAACGCCGGCCCGAACCTGGGCCTGGCCCACAAGACGATGGCCGAGGCGTACATGCGCCCGTACCCGCAGATCGCGAAGGAGCTGGCATAACCATGGGCGGCGTGATCGTCACCAACCCCCCGAAGGCGGACGCGAAGGACGTCGAGGCGCTGGCCGCCTTCGGTGTGGCCACCGTCAGCGAGGCCATGGGCCGCACCGGTCTGCTCGGCCCCTCAATCCGCCCTGTCCAGCAGGGAGTTCGGGTCGCCGGCACCGCCGTCACCGTGCTGAGCTGGCCCGGCGACAACCTCATGATCCACGCGGCCGTCGAGCAGTGCGGTGAGGGCGACATCCTGGTCGTCACCACCACCTCCCCGTGCACGGACGGCCTGTTCGGGGAACTCTTCGCCACCGCGCTCCAGAAGCGCGGGGTGCGCGGAGTCGTCCTCAACACCGGTATCCGTGACACCCAGGAACTGCGCGACATGGGCTTCGCCGCCTGGTCCCGCGCCGTTTCCTCCCAGGGCACCGTCAAGGCCACCGGCGGCTCGGTCAACGTGCCGGTCGCCATCGACGGCCAGGTCGTCCGCCCCGGTGACGTCATCGTCGCCGACGACGACGGCGTGGTGGTCGTACCGCGCGAGAAGGCCCGCGAGACCGCCGAGAAGTCGGAGGCCCGCGAGGCCAAGGAAGCGGCCACCCGCGCCGCCTTCCTGGAGGGCCAACTCGGCCTGGACCGCTACGGGTTGCGCGACACCCTCAAGCAACTCGGCGTCGAGTACCGGTCGTACGAGGAGTACACCGGAGCCGGGTCGTGACCGGGCCCGCGGAGGTGCGCTGCATGCTGATGCGCGGCGGCACCTCCAAGGGCGCCTACTTCCTGGCCGAGGACCTCCCCGCCGACCCCGCCGCACGCGACGACCTGCTGCTGCGCGTCATGGGCAGCCCCGACCCGCGCCAGATCGACGGCCTGGGCGGCGCCCACCCCCTGACCAGCAAGGTGGCCGTGGTCGCCGCCTCGGACGATCCCGAGGCCGACGTCGACTACCTGTTCCTGCAAGTCGCGGTCGACCGACCCGAGGTGACGGATCGTCAGAACTGCGGGAACATCCTCGCCGGCATCGGCCCGTTCGCCGTGGAGCGGGGGCTCGTGGCCTCCGGTGACGGTGAGACCTCCGTCAGGATCCGGATGCTCAACACCGGGGAACTGGCGGTGGCGAGCTTCCCCACTCCGGGCGGGCGCGTCGACTACACCGGTACCGCCGAGATATCCGGCGTGCCCGGCACCGCCGCGCCCGTGGTGATCGAATTCCCGCAGGGCGGAAGCCCGTTGCTGCCGACCGGCCGCGTCCGTGACGTGATCGCCGGCACCGAGGTCACCTGCGTCGACAACGGTATGCCGGTCGTCCTGATCCCGGCCGCCGCACTGGACGTCACCGGCTACGAGAACCCCAAGGACCTGGAAGAGAACCTCACTCTCGCCGACCGCCTCCGGGAGATCCGCCTGGAGGCCGGCAAGCTGATGGGCCTCGGCGACGTCGAGGGCACCACCGTGCCCAAGCTCACCCTGCTGGCACCGCCCAGAGCCGGCGGCGCGGTGATGACCCGCACCTTCATCCCCGTGCGCTGCCACACCTCGATCGGCGTCCTCGGTGCCGCGAGCGTGGCGGCGGGACTGCTCCTGCCCGACGGGGTGGGGGAGGGCATCGCGGAGCTTCCCGTACAAAGTGACCGCATTCGCATCGAGCATCCCAGCGGATTCCTAGACATCGAAACTAGCGTGAGCGCCGGAACCGAAGGATCGGCTCCCGTGGTCCGCGGCACCGCCGTGGTGCGCACCGCACGCAAGATCTTCGACGGCACGGTCTTCCCCAGGTCTGCCGACACCGCCCCCACACCCGCACTCGTACCACCCCTTGGAGGCAACGATGGCTCCGCCGCTCGGTGACATCGCCCATATCGGCCACGCCCAGCTCTTCACCCCGTACCTGGACGCCAGTGTCGCCTTCTTCACCGACTACCTCGGCCTCACCGTCAACGGCCAGGACGGCGACACCGTCTACCTCCGGACCTACGACGACTACGAGCACCACAGCCTGGTCCTCACCGCCCGCGCGCAGCCCGGCCTCGGCCGCCTCGCCCTGCGCACCTCCAGCGAGGAGGCCCTCCAGCGCCGTATCAAGGCGGTCGAGGAGGCAGGCGGCACCGGAAGGTGGGTCGAGGACGAACCCAGCCTCGGCAAGCTGTACGTCACCACCGACCCGGACGGCCACGAGCACGCCCTGTACTGGGAGAGCGAGTACTACCGGGCCCCCGACGAACTGAAGCCGGCCCTGAAGAACCAGCCGCAGGCCAAGCCGAACCGGGGCGTCGGTGTACGGCGTCTGGACCACATCAACTTCCTTGCCGCGGACGTGCTTTCCAGTGCCGAGTTCCAGCAACAGGTGCTGGGTGCCCGGCCGACGGAGCAGATCCAGCTCAACAGCGGCCGGATCGCGGCGCGTTGGCTGACGTACACCAACAAGTCGTACGACGTCGTCTACACCGAGGACTGGACCGGTTCGACCGGCCGGCTGCACCACATCGCCTTCGCGACCGACACCCGCGAGGACATCCTGCGCGCCGCCGATCTCGCCATCGACACCGGTGTGTTCATCGAGACGGGCCCGCACAAGCACGCCATCCAGCAGACGTTCTTCCTGTACGTCTACGAGCCGGGCGGCAACCGCATCGAGCTGTGCAACCCGCTCACCCGACTCGTCCTGGCGCCGGACTGGCCGCTGATCACCTGGACCGAGGACGAGCGGAAGAAGGGGCAGGCCTGGGGCCTGAAGACCATCGAGTCCTTCCATACGCACGGGACTCCGCCGGTCGCCTGAGCGACGCGCAGGGCCCACCGGAGCCACCCTCACGCGATTGTCGATGAGATTGTTGACAAAAACGTTGACTATCCAAGGGGTGGCTCCTTAGCGTCTAGCGCACCAAGCACGAGAGGTAACCAACGATGTCTTCCTCCCCCTCCCCCTCCTCATCCCCGTCGCCCGCCCTGTCGGCGCGCGCCAGCAGACTGGCCCTCCTGGTCATCGGTCTGTGCTGGCTGGCCGTCCTCTTCGACGGCCTCGACATGTTCATCTACGGCTCGGTGCTGCCGCACCTGCTGGAGACGAAGACCTTCGGTCTCACGCCGGACCAGGCCGGCGACCTCGGCAGCTACGCCACCTTCGGCATGCTGGTGGGCGCCCTGACTGCAGGTACGGTCGCGGACCGGATCGGCCGCAAGCAGCTGATGATCGGCTGCGTCACGCTCTTCTCGCTCGCCTCCGGCATCTGCGCCGTCTCGGGCAGCGTCGAGGTCTTCGGCCTCGGCCGCACCCTCGCCGGCGTCGGCCTCGGCGGTCTGCTGCCCACCGCGATCAGCATGGTCTCCGACTACGCCCCGCGCGGCCGTACCGCCCTCACCATCGGCATGCTGATGACCGCCCACCACGCCGGCGGCATCCTCTCCGCCTACGTGGCCAAGTGGCTGGTGGACCCGGTCGGTTGGCGCGCCGCCTTCTGGGTCTGCGTCCTCCCGCTGGTCTTCGTCCCGGTGCTCCTGAAGTTCCTGCCCGAGTCGCTGAGCTTCCTGGTCGCCAAGGGCCGCACCGACGAGGCCCACGCCCTCGCCGAGCGCTTCGAGGTCCAACTGCCCGCCGCGGCGGGCAAGAAGACGGCGGCCGACCGCTGGGACGCCCTGCTCGGCCTCTTCCGCGGCGGCGAGTGGCTCCAGACCCTGCTGTACTGGTTCGCCTCCTTCGGCGGCCTGCTCCTCGTCTACGGTGTCGCCACCTGGCTGCCCACCCTGATGCGTTCCGAGGGCTACGCGCTCGCCGACGCCCTCACCTTCGTCGTCGTCTTCAACCTCGGCGGCATCGTGGGCATGCTCGCCGCCGGCCGCGCCGGCGACCGCTTCGGTGCCCCGCGCATCTCGTCGATCTGGTTCGCGCTCACCGCCGTGGGAGTCTTCCTGCTCGGTGTCCACATGAACCAGGCCGTGACGATGCTGGTGGTCTTCCTCACCGGCGTCTTCCTCAACAGCGCCCAGACGATGATCTACGCGACCGTCTCCATCCGCTCCACCCCGGACAACCGTGCCACCGCGGTCGGTTGGACCTCCGGCATGGGCCGCTTCGGCGCGGTCTTCGGCCCGTGGCTCGGCGGCCAGCTGCTGGCCTCGGGCAACGGCGACTGGGGCTTCACCTCCTTCGCCATCGCCGGTCTGTCGTCGATGGTGTTCATCGGCATCGCGTCACTGCGCAGCTCCAAGCAGGCCGAACGGACCGGCGTGGAGCAGGAGTTGGTCGCCAGCCACTGAGGCAGGACCCCCGTCCCGGGTGCGCAGGGGCAGGACCGGACGCCGGCCACCGCAGGGGATGCGGGGGCCGGCGTCGGTCTGTCGTGACACACGAAAGCGCCCGCGTCGAGGGGCGCGGGCGCTGGTGTGCCGTGGGTCAGTCCTTGCCCATCTGGTCCTCCGCCGACAGGTGTTCCACTGTCTTCCCCGTCTCGGTGAACGTCCGGGTCACGTACCCCGACGAGTACACCCACAGGATGCGCAGCGGGGTGTCGCCGATGTTCCGGAACAGGTGTGGGATCGGCGAGGGGACGTACGTGGTGTCGTACTGCTCCAGCTTCGTCACCTCACCGTCGACCACCACCTCCGCCCGGCCCTCCAGGATCGTCACGTGCTCGTCGCAGTTGTGCGAGTGCAACGGCGCCCCGGAGCCCACCGGATACACGCTCATCCCGCTGGTGATCCGGTTCTCCCCGCCCGCCGACGGCGTCGTGACGAGGGGTGTCGTGACGACGGCACCGCCCCGGTCGAGCACGGGCACGGACGCGACCTTGATGATCGTGGTCATCCGGAGTTCCTTTCCACTTACACGCTTCTGCGTCGCACGACGTTAGGCGCCGCGCGCGGGAATGGGTGCCCTCTGGCGTGCAGTTTTACCTTGCATTTCAGGAGGGGTGAGCTTCCCGAACCCGGATGTAGCGTCGGCACGCATCGCACGGATTCACGAACCGTGTACGTAACGCGCCGGAAAGAAAAGGCAGGTACAGGCCCCATGAGGCTCCCCGTTCTCACCGAAGAGGAAATGGACCCGCGCCAGCAGGAACTGGCCGCCCGTATCGCCGGCCGGCGCGGTGCCGTCCGCGGACCCTTCCGGGTCTGGCTGCACAGCCCGGAGATGTGCGAACGGGCCGAGTCCCTCGGCGCGTTCGCCCGCTTCGACTGCAGCCTCCCCAAGCACCTGCGGGAACTCACCCTGCTGATGGCCGCCCGCAACTGGGACGCGCAGTACTCCTGGAACGCCCATGTGCACCAGGCGATCGAGGCCGGCATCCCGGAGGCCGCCGTCAAGGCGATCGCCGAGAAGCGCGACGCCGTCTTCGACAACGAGGCGGACCAGGCCTTCTACCGGTTCTGCCGGGAGATCCTCGACGAGCACTTCGTCACCGACGAGACCTTCGCCGCCGCACTGGCGCACTTCGGCTCCAAGGGCCTGGTCGACACCATCGGCGCACTCGGCAACTTCACCATGCTCGGCATGTGCCTGAACACCTTCCAGGTGGACCTCCAGGCCGACAAGGAACCCCCGTTCCCGGACATCCGCGGCTACGGCCGGGTCTCCCCGGACGGTTCCATCGGTTCCGGGCCGCGCCCGTGACAACCCCGGGGCAGGACGCGGTACTTCGCGTCCGAGGGGTCACCAAGAGCTTCGGTGGCGCGGCTGCGCTCAAGGGCGTGGACCTCGATCTGTTCCCGGGCGAGGTCCACGCGCTGATGGGCATGAACGGGGCCGGCAAGTCCACGCTGGTGCAGGTCCTTTCGGGGGTCCACCAGTCCGACGCCGACGCCGGCGCCGTCGAGGTCAACGGGCAGGCGCAGCACGGACTTACGGTCCGCAAGGCGCGCCGGCTCGGCATCGCGTCGGTACCTCAGCGCCGGGAGCTGGCGATGGGGCTCACCGTCGCCGAGAACGTGATGCTGGGCGACCTGCCGACCCGCGGCGGCGCCGTGCGCTGGAAGGCGGTCAACTCCGAGGCCCGCAAGGCCCTGGAGGGGCTCGGCATCGACATCGACGTCAAACGGACCGCAGGTTCGCTCACCGTCGCCGAACAGACCATGGTCGAGGTGGCCCGCGAGGTCCGCCGCGGCGGCCGCATCCTCGTCCTCGACGAACCGACCGCCTGTCTGAGCGCCGAAGCGGCGCATCAGATAAGGGAGTTGGTCCGCACCCTGCGCGACGAGGGCGTGGCCGTCGTCTACATCTCGCACTACATCGACGAGGTGCTGGCCGTCGCCGACCGGATCACGGTGCTGCGCGACGGAGCGGTCGTACGCAGCGCCCCGGCCGCCGAGTTCGACGCCCCCGGCCTGGTCCGCAGCATGGTCGGCCGGGACGTCGTATCGCAAAGGTCCCAACGGCCCGCCCCCAAGGACGAGATCGGGCTCACGGTGCGCGGCCTCACCGACGGCCGGGCCGTACGGGACTTCACCGTCGACGTGCACAAGGGCGAGATCGTCGCCGTGCTCGGACCGGCCGGGGACGCGCAGTCACGCCTCTTCGACCTGCTCTCCGGCCGTCGCCGCCCCGACACCGGTCAACTCGCCGTGGACGGCGCCCCGGTGGCCTTCGGTCGGGTCCACGCCTCGCTCTCCAGCGGCCTGCGCTGCGTCACCGGCGACCGCCGCGCCCTGGGCCTGGTCCCGGAGCTGTCCCTGGACGAGAACCTGATGCTGGCCGACGACCGCTTCGCCCGCCGCCGCACGCACCGACGTGCCCAACTCGCCTGCCGGGCAGCCCCGTTGCGTCGCAGCTACGGCGTGGTCTCACTCGCCGGGAACCCGCCCGTGGGCGCGCTGTCCGGCGGCAACCAGCAGAAGGTGCTGCTCGCCAAGTGGCTGCAGACCGAGCCGGTCGCCTGCTTCCTGGAGGACCCCACCAACGGGGTCGACATCGCGGCCATGGCCGACATCCACGCCCTCGTCGACGACCTCGCCTCGCGCGGAGTCGCCGTACTGCTCGCCTCCTCGTCCGCCGAGGAGGTCATGCGCCTCGCCGACCGGGTCGTCGTCGTCAGCGCCGGCCGGACGGTCGCCGAGCACGACATCGACACCATCACCCACGACGAACTCGTCGCCACCGCCCTCGGAGGTCAACCGCAGTGAGCGTCAAGACACTTCCCGACGCCCCCGGCGTCTCGGACCCGCCCGAGAAGGCGCGCCCCAGGTTCTCGTTGGCCGCGCTGCGCGGCGCCCCGCACGCCGGCCTGATCGCCGTCCTCATCGTGGTGATCGTCGCGACCTCGATGCAGACCGACTCGTTCGCCACCGACACGAACGTGATCAACATCCTGCGTCAGGTCAGCGTCGTCGCCGTGATCGCCGCAGGCCTCACGCTGCTGATGACCGCGGGCGGCATGGACTTCTCCATGGGCAGCAACGTCGGCGTGACGACCGCGGTCGGGGCGCAGCTGCTGGCCCACGGCCACTCCACCCCGTTCACCGTCGTCGTCTCCCTGGTGCTGGCCACGCTGATCGGTCTGGTCAACGGCGTGGTCGTGACGTTCACGAATGTGGCGCCGTTCGTCGCGACTCTGGCGACGGCCACCCTGCTCGACGGCGTCGCCCTGCTCGTCCTCAACAGCGTCAGCGTGTCCATCGGCACCAAGATGTTCGCCCTCGGCAACAACAAGATCCTCGGGGTGCCGTACCTGCTGGTCGTGGCGATCCTCGTGCTGGTGGCGACCGCCCTGGTCATGCGGTTCACGGTGTTCGGCCGCGATGCCTTCGCCATCGGCGGCAACGAGCACGTCGCCCGGCTCAGCGGCATCAACGTCACCGCCCGCAAGCTCTCGCTCTACGCCCTCACAGGCGCCCTGTCCGGCCTGGCCGGCCTGATGCTGCTGTCCCGGCTCAGCGGCAGCAGCCCCGGCACCGGCGGACTCTCGCTCCAGCTCCAGGCGGTCGCCGCGGTCGTCATCGGCGGCACCGCACTGGCCGGCGGCTACGGCACGGTCATCGGCACCGCGCTCGGAGTGGTCCTCCTCGGCGTGGTCGCCAACGCGCTGAACCTGCTCCAGGTCTCCAGCAACTACCAGTCGGTCTCCGTCGGCGCGGTGCTGCTCATCGCGGCCATCGCCAACGAGATGCACAAGGCACGTTCCGCACGGCACTGACCGGCCCTGCTCACTTCTTCCTTACTCACTTCCTCCTTGAATGGCGGTTCACCATGAGAATTTCGGTCCGTTCCCGCGGAGCCATGCTCGCCGCGCTCGCCGGTACCACTCTCGTACTGAGCGGTTGCGGAACGAGCGACGACAGTGGGAGTTCCGGCGATGTCACCCTCGGGTTCGTCAACGGCGGTGACACCGAGTTCCACAGCTGTCTCCAGAAAGCGGTCGAGCAGGAGGCGAAGACGGAGAACGCCAAGATCTTCACCGCCGACTCGCACCAGAATTCGACCACCGAGCTGTCCAACATCGAGGACATGACCTCGCGCAACGTGAGCGCGCTGATCGTGCAGACGGTCAACGTGGACGCGTTGAAGACCGACATCGCCAAGGCGAAGGCCGCGAACATACCGATCTATCTGACCTCCGTGGCCACCAGCGACGTGAACGACATCCTCGGCGCGGCCGTCGTCGACCTGGGGAAGCTCGGCGCCCTGGACGCGGGCTGGATCGCGCAGGACGCGGGCGGCAAGAGCGTCCAGGTCGGCGTCATCGCGGGTGCGCCCGGTGCCGCCTCCGACCTGATGGTGGGCGGCTTCACGAAGGCGTTGCCGAGCACCGCGAAGGTGGTCGCGAACCAGCCAGGGATGTTCAACCCCGTGAAGGCGCAGGACGTGGCCGAGAACATGATCCAGGCGCATCCCGACCTGCAGTACGCGTTCGTGGCCTCCGAGGACATGGCCCTCGCCGCCCGCAAGGCGTTCGACGCGGCCGGCAAGAAGGACGTGAAGATCGTCACCGCCAACGGCACGGACGAGGGCCTGGCCGCCGTCAAGGACGGCCGACTCTCCGCCACCGTGGCGAACTCGGCCATGTTGATCGGACAGACCGCGGTGAAGAACGCGGTCGGCCTGTTGGCCAAGAAAAAGGTTGACAAAATTGCCAACATTCCTCTTTTGTTGGTGACCAAGGACAACCTGAGCAAGGCCCCCCAGTACTGCCCGAAGTAGACGGAGTCCGGTGCCGGGTGCGACACCTGCCTCATTGTTGACCGAGCCGCCTGTCCGCCACATCGCCGGAATGTCCAAGTGGAGCCGCTACAAGGACATCCCGGCAGGGGTCGGACCCATCAGTACGACCGGCACCGCCGCCGGGGCCCACCCCTGGCACACGTGGGCCTCCGGAGGAATCATGGATCGACTGCTCCTCATGCACAGCTTCGTCACCGTCGCGCAGGCCGGGAGCTTCAGCGGCGCGGCAAAGAAGCTGGGCTCGTCGGGCTCGCTGGTGTCGCGGCACGTCGCCGAGCTGGAGCGACAGGTGGGCGTCCGCCTGGTCAACCGCACCGCCCGCTCGGTCAGCCTCACCGAACCGGGGCTGAAGTACGCCGAGTTCGCGGCCCGCATCCTCGACGAGATCGAGGCCGAGGACGCCGTCATCTCGCACCTCCACGACCGCGCCGAAGGCACCCTCAGCATCATCTGCCCGAAGTGGATAGGCAGCCTGGACCTCGGAGACGCGATCGCCGCCTTCTCCGCCGCCCACCCCAAGATCCACGTCCGCTTCGAGCTCGGCGGCATGTCCGACCGGACGTACGACTTCCTGGACAGCGGCTTCGACGTCGCCTTCCACACCCGTGACCTGCGGGACTCCAGCGTGCGGCTGAAGAAGATCGCCTCGCTGCCCTTCGTGCTGTGCGCCTCCGAGAAGTACCTGGAGCGCGGCGGCCCGCTCACCGAGCCCAACGGCCTCGCCCACCACGACTGCCTCGTCCACGTCAACGACCCGGTCTGGCGCATCGGCCACGGACATGCCTCCACCCTGCACAAGATCCGCAACATCGCCTTCTCGTCCAACTCGTACATCGCCCTCCAGAAGGCCGCCGTCCACGGCCGAGGCATCGCCCTGCTGCCCCAACGCCCGGCCTACGACGACCTGATGACCGGCGCCCTCCAGGTACTGCTCCCCGAGCTCGCGGTCCCCGACCGCCCCCTGTTCGCGATCTACGGCCCTGGCCAGGCGACCCCGCGAAAGGTCAGCGTGTTCCTGGACTTCCTCTCCGAATGGTTCTCACAGAATCCCATTCCGGCCATCGAGTCGTAGGGCCCGTCCGGCGGATCAGGTCGCAAGAAACGATTGCGAATTAAGACGAGCCCGGACCATTGAACGCTTCACGACCCGAAATCTAGGCTCGCCGGGCGACCCGCGAAACGAGGCATCCATGGGAATCCAGAGAATCGAATCCGTCACCTACGGGATCGACGACGTAGACGAATGTGTCCGTTTCTTCGGCGACTTCGGGCTGTTCCTGCTGGAGCGGACCGAGGAGCACGCGGTCTTCGAGACGCTCACCGGGCAGACCCTCCACCTGGACACCGTGCCCGGCCCCCTGCTGCCGCCGCCGGTGGAGGCCGGGCCGACGATCCGCGAGGTCGTGTGGGGCGTCGACACCCCGGAGGAACTGGCCCGGCTGGTCACCGCCGTCGGCCGTGACCGCAAGGTCCACGAGAGCGCCGGCGGTGTCTTCCACACCGTGGACGAGAGCGGCTTCGGCGTCGGACTCACCCTGGCCCGCCCGAAGGACGCGGACGTCACCCCGCGGCCCGCCAACGCACTCGGCAGTGTCGACCGCTGGAACACCGCGCTGGAACCACTCACCCGGGCCTTCCCGCTGCGCATGTGCCATGTCGCGCTGAACATTGCCAAGGAGGGCCGCGAGGAGGCCGTCGCGTTCTACACGGAGCGGCTCGGCTTCCGGCCCACCGACATCGTCGAACCGATGGGCGTGTTCATGCAGGCACCGGGCGACGACGACCAGCACACCATGCTGCTGTGCCACCGCCCCGACCGCGCCGGCGTCAACCACATCGCCTACGAGGTCCCCGGCTTCGACGACGTCATCGAGGGCGGCAACTACATGATCGAGCGCGGCTGGCGGGAGGCCCGCAAGCTCGGCCGCCACACCGTCGGCTCGAACGTCTTCCGCTTCGTCCACGCCCCGTGCGGAGGCCGCGTCGAGTACGCGGCGGACATGGACCGCGTCGACGGCACCTACGAGACCCGCGTCCACGAGACCACCCCGCCCCACCACATCTGGGCACTGCGCTCCAACCGCGACCAGCAGGACGCCCCCGCCAACTGACTCTCCTCCCGCCTTTCCAGCCTGAGAGGGCACCCACTCATGACCTCCGACCACGGCTACCCCGCCGTCCGCATGTACATCGCCGGCGAGTGGTGCCAGGGCGGCACCGGACGGACCGCCCCGATCGTGAACCCGGCCACCGAGAAGGTGATCGGCGAAGTGCCCCTCGCCACCGCCGCCGACCTCGACCGCGCCCTCGACGCGGCCACCGAGGGCTTCCGCACCTGGCGCGCCACCCCGATCGCCAGGCGCTCCGCGATCCTGCACGCCGCCGCCGACCTGATCACCGAACGCGCCCAGGACATCGGCCGGATCATGGCCCAGGAACAGGGCAAGCCCCTCCGCGAGGGCACCACCGAGGCCCTGCGCACCGCCGACACCCTGCGCTGGCACATCGAGGACGCCCGCCGCGCCTACGGCCGGATCATCCCGTCCGCACCCGGCACCGTCCTCACCGTCCGCCGCGAACCCGTCGGCCCCGTCGCCGCGTTCGTGCCCTGGAACTTCCCCGTCGGCGGCCCCAACCGCAAGCTCTCCTCCGCCCTGTCCGCAGGCTGCTCGATCGTCATCAAGGCGTCCGAGGAAACCCCGGGCACCGCAGCCGCGCTCGTGGCCTGCTACGCCGACGCCGGACTCCCGGCCGGTGTCCTCAACCTCGTCTTCGGCGAACCGGCCGAGGTCTCCGCCCACTTGATCCCCTCACCGAAGATCCGCCTGGTCGCCTTCACCGGCTCGGTCCCCGTCGGCAAGCTCCTCGCCGCCCAGGCCGGCGAGGTCATGAAGCCCACCCTGATGGAACTCGGCGGCCACGCCCCGGTCATCGTCTGCGCCGACGCCGACCCCGTGAAGTCCGCCCGCAAGGCGGCCCAGGCGAAGTTCTTCAACGCCGGCCAGGTGTGCACCTCCCCGAGCCGCTTCTTCGTCCACGCGAGCATCGTCGAGGAGTTCACCGCCGAGTTCGTGAAGGCCGCCCAGGAGATCACCGTAGGAGACGGCCTCGACGCCGACTCCACCATGGGCCCGCTCGCCAACGAGCGCCGGCTGCAAGCCATGGAGACCCTGGTCGCCGACGCCGTCGAGCGCGGCGCCAAGGTGCTCACCGGCGGCCAACGCCTGAGCCGCGACGGCTACTTCTACGCCCCGACCGTCCTCACCGACGTACCGGCGGACGCGAAGCTGATGCACGAGGAACCCTTCGGCCCACTCGCCCCGATCGTGCCCTTCACCGACCTCGACGAGACCCTGGCCACCGCCAACTCCCTTCCCTACGGCCTCGCCGCCTACGGGTTCACCGAGTCCGCCGCCACCGCCGAGAAGCTCTCCGACGCGCTGGAGGCCGGCATCCTCTCCATCAACCACTGCGGCGGCTCCGTCGCCGAGGCCCCCTCCGGCGGCGTCAAGGAGAGCGGCTACGGCAGGGAGGGCGGCCCCGAAGCCCTCGACGCCTACCTGATCACCAAGCGCGTCTCGCACCAGCTGGCGGGCTGAACCGCCATGAGGTACACGCGCGTTGCGGTCGGCGGCCGGGCGGTCTGGGGTCGTGTGGGGGAGGAGGACATCGAGCTGCTGTCCGAGTCCCCGATCGACGGCGACCCGTCCGTGATCGGCATGGTGGCGATCGCCGACGCCCACTGGCTGCCCGTCGTCGTCCCGCCCGTGTTCTACGCCGTCGGCATGAACTACCCGCGGCACATCGCGCACGCCCGCGCCGAGACCCCCAGCCGCCCCGAGGTCGGCTACCGGGCCAACAACGCGCTCACCGGCCACCGTTCACCCATCGTCAAGCCGGCAGAGGTGGAGGGCCGCTTCGAGGCCGAGCCCGAACTCGTCGCGGTCATGGGCCGCACCCTGAAGCACGCCTCCCACGACGAGGCCCGCAAGTCGGTCTTCGGCTGGACGATCGGCAACGACGTGAGCGCCCGCACCTGGCAGCACCAGGACCGCTCTTTCTGGCGCAGCAAGAACAGCGACACGTTCAAGCCGATGGGCCCCTGGATAGAGACCGACGTCGACGCGCTCGCGCAGACCACGACACTCCGTGTGAACGGGGAGGTCCGCGCCTCGTTCGCCATCGGCGACATGGTCTTCGACCCCTTTGACCACATCGTCGAACTCACCAAGCACATCACCATGCACCCGGGGGACGTGCTGTGGATGGGCGCCGAGTCCACCTGCCAACTCGAACCAGGGGACACCGTGGACATCGAGATCAGCGGTATCGGTGTCCTGTCCAACCCCGTACACAGCGAAGGGAATCCGTCATGAGCAGCGCACCCCGCTACATCCACCACGTCAACTTCCCCACCACCGACCCCGACCGGACCGCCGAGTGGTACACGAAGGTCTTCGGGATGAAGCGCATCATGCCCAAGTCCAACTCCCGTGTGGTGCTGATGACCCGCGGCAACTTCGACCTCCACTTCACGCCGGTCGAGGAGATGGAGCGCATGGCGCCCTATCACTTCGCCGTCGAGGTCGACGACTGGGACGAGTTCCTCGCCCACATCACGGACCTGGGCATCCGGCACACCAGGCCGATCGAACGCCCCGAGAACCAGTCGAAGTTCTGCTACATCCACGACCCCGACCACACCATGATCGAGCTCGTCTTCCACGGCCGCCGCCCCAACTAGCCACGCGCATACAGGAGTTCACCCCCATGCCCCTCGCCGACTCCGACGGCACCTCCATCTACTACGAGCGCCACGGCAGCGGTCCGGCGATCCTCTTCGTGCACGGCAGCGGCGGCCACCACGCCGCCTGGTGGCAGCAAGTGGCCGCGCTGCGCGAGGAGTTCACGGTCGTCACCGTGGACCTGCGCGGCTTCGGCAAGTCCGACTCGTCCATGCCCGAGTTCGACGGGCAGGACTTCCCCGGTGACGTCGTCGCCGTCCTCGACCAGGAAGACCTGACCGACGCCATGCTGGTCGGCCAGTCCATCGGCTCCGTCGCCGCGCTGCGCGCCGGACTGCTGCGCCCCGAGCGGGTGGGCTCCGTCGTCCTCGGTCACTCGCTGGGCGGCATCAGCCACCCCGAGCTGAAGGAACTCGCCGCCGCCGACCGTGCCGAGGCCGTCAAACTGCCGGTCATCGACCGCCTGTTGACGAAGCGGTTCCAGCAGGAACGGGCCGACCTCACCTTCCTCTTCCGGCAGATGGGCACGTTCAACGTCGCCAAGATGCAGGACCTGCGCAACCTCGACACCAACGGCCCGTCCCTGGACGACATCCGGGCCTCGGGCGTCAAGGTCGCCTTCCTGGCGGGCGAGAAGGACGCGGTGCTCAGCGTGAAGACCGTGACCCGCGCCCACGAACTGCTGCCCGGCTCGCACCTGGAGATCGTCCCGAACGCCCCGCACTCCATGTACTGGGAGACGCCCGCGAAGTACAACGCCGCCGTCGCCCACCTGCGCCGCACCCTCACCGCACCGAAGGAAGCAGCATGAGCAGCCTCACCCTGGACGCCGCCGAGGAGATCATCGACGCCGCCCACAAGCGCGCCCAGTCGATAGGGAAAGCGGTGAGCGTCGCCGTCGTGGACGCCGGCGGCTTCCCGATCGCCATCCGCCGCCCGGACGGCGCCCGCCCGCTCACCCCGGACATCGCCCGCGCCAAGGCGTACACGGCCGCCATCATGCAGCGCCCCGGCAAGATGCTGAAGAAATGGCAGGAGAGCCAGCCGGTCTTCTTCTCCCAGCTGTCCCAACTCCCCGGCGCCGCCATGCCGATCATGGCCACCGAAGGCAGCCTCACCATCAAGAAGGACGGCGAGATCATCGGCGGCCTCGGTATCGCGGGCGGCACCGCGGACGAGGACCAGCAGATCGCCGAGGAGGTCCTCGCCTCCCTCGGCTACGAACTGGAGTTCGCCGCCTGGGGCGTCGCGGGCAAGCCGGCCTCGCCCTCGTCCTCGTCCGGAAAGGACGCATAACTCATGGCGGACACGTTCAACTACCGCATCGACCACCAGGGCAGCCTGGTCCGCCCCGTCGAGCTGACCGCCGCCCGGGCCGCCGGAGACCCCGAGGCGCTGAAGGAGGCGGAACTCCAGGCGGTCAAGGACGCGGTCGTCTTCCAGCGCAAGCTGCGCTCCACCGTCGTCACCGACGGCGACTTCCCCCGAGAAGACTTCCGCAGCGCGGTCTTTGACGGAGTGTCAGGGTTTCGGCGTACGGACGAGACCGACGCCGACGGCCTGGTGCGCTGGGTCGCGGAGTCCCTCCCGAAGGCCAACGGCCCGCTGCTCGCTGACTGGGCCGCACGGCTCACCGAACTGACGGTGATCGCCCCGAAGGCCTCGCTGCCCTCGCCCGCGTACCTCGCGGCGACCACCTTCCAGCCCGGCCACGGCCCGTCCTCCGCACGGGAGTTGGGGGAGGCGCTCGCGGAGATCGTCCTCGCCGAGATAGAGCTGCTGGTCTCCAGGGGCGTACGCCTCATCCAGCTCAACAACCCCCTTCTGCTGGGCCAGTTGGCCACCGACCCGACCGACCCCGGCGCCCTCTCCTTCGAGGACGCACTCGCCGTCGACGCCCTCGCGGTACGCCTGGACGAGCGCCCCGAGGGCGTACGGATCGGTCTCGCCCCCGGCCCGGTCGCTCCCGCCGCCGTGGACTGGTCCCGCGCTGAGAAGCTCTACGGCGGGATCGGCGCCGACCGCTGGATCCTGCCCTTCGACCAGGGCACCCCGGCCGAACTCGCCCTGGTCAAGGCCCTGCCCGAGGACCGTGACTTCTGCCTGGGTGTCGTCGACGCGACCGTGCCCGAGCTGGAGGACATCGACACGGTGATGGCCAGGCTCGACGCCGTCGGCGAGTTCAAGGACCTGGAGGACGGCGCTATAGCACCGTCCCGAGGTTTCGCGGACGTGGCGAGCAGGCCGCTGCTGACCACCGAGGAACAGCGCCGGAAGATCGAGCTGGTGGAGACGATCGCCCGGTACGTCTGGGGCAACGAGTTCTGACGAAGACCGACGAGCCGGGAAGCACTGCGACGCGCTTCCCGGCGGGATCCGTCAGAGGACCTCGGCGAACGTCACCTTGCGGTCGGTCAGCAGCGGCCAAATCGTCTGCACGATCAGCTCGTTGAAGTGCTCGGCCGCCTTGTGCGCGTCGAAACCGGCCCGGTCGGCGTACTGCTCGTACAGCACGAAACTCCCCGGTGCCTCCGTCTCGGCGTGCACCTCGTACGCCAGGTTCGCCGGCTCGGCACGGGTGTGCTCGCGCACCTTCAGCAACGCGGCGCGCACCGTGGTCTCGTCGGCAGGCTCGCAGAAGTAGCGGGCGATGACTGCGTAGGCCATGTCGTGTTTCTCCTCAACGAATCCTCGATCGGATCCTCAGCGGATCCTCGGCTCCCGGCGGCGTGGCACATGCCGTCCGGCCTGGCGATTCCAGCACGGATCAACCCTCCGCCGACCTGCGCGCGGCGCAAGCAATGCCTGCCTCCGTAGGGCTGGTGGCACGGCCCCCACATGGTGTGTTGTCGCATTCGGCCCACTGCGGCCGCTGACTGTGCAGACCGCGGACCCGCACCGCGGCGGACGAAGGAAGTGATCTTCATGCGAAGCCTGGAAGCCCTCTCCGGTGGAGAGTGGGTGACGACCGGCGAGTGGATCGAGGTGCACAACCCCGCCGATGTCCGCACCCCCCTCGCGCGCATCCCCGCCCTCGCCGCCAAGGACGTCACCCGCGCCTACGACCA
>Ga0307507_10006258_pt1 | contig 18462 bp, 4 predicted proteins | sample 7_EM_MG_FD_207223 | JGI IMG/M metagenome (GOLD analysis project Ga0307507, IMG submission 207223) | Populus trichocarpa ectomycorrhiza microbial communities from riparian zone in the Pacific Northwest, United States - 7_EM | ecosystem: Host-associated > Plants > Roots > Unclassified | place... | reverse complement strand
TATTATTATTATTCATTGCTTAACGTCCAATTTGGATCCCTGTTAGGCCCACGCGGACTACTCCTTATATACATATAGGGAGAAAACTCTATTTAAGAAAACCCCGTGATCCATCTCCCCGCCTTTTAGGGCTCGCTTATAAGTCGCCTATGAGTCACCAGTGGTGCTCTACTACCTTACTTTTTGACCTTCTTAGGAACTACTGCTGCTGTAACAAACCTACGGACGCGCTAGTATTACACACTATACTCTACTCCTATAGAGTTATTAGGGGATGCCTATTATTTACCCCTTTGCTTTCTATTGCTATTTTCTTTGCAACCCGGAACTGGTCTAGTATATTTTGGCCAATAAGCTACTAGGTAGCCGCCTTAAGGCCTTTTTATATTAAGAGCAGTATATTATAGTTTTCTGTGCTAGCTGCTAAGAGTATTACTTCTTAGCTAGTGTGTAAGGGGCATAATAGTATTATATATTTTAGTGTCTGTCTTGGCTAGCTATATTTATACCTTAGGCTACCTACTAGGACACCTACCCAGTAAAGCTAATCTTTTAGTCCTATTATTCCTGTCCTTAAAAGTATTGCTATTATATTTTCTGCCTTTATTAGGCCCTCTTAGAGCCCTTAGGTATTTACCCCCTATAGCGTTGCCTATACTATAGCTTGGGTTCCCCTTACCTTATAACAGAACCTTATAGCTTAAACTACGGTGGGTTCTGTTAATGGGCTAGGTATATAGGTACGACAAAAACAACAACGTAATAATAACTGGTGGAGTGGTTGCCTAATAGATTAACTCTAATTGTATTCTAAGATTTACTACAAGGAGAGAACTATTTACGGTAGGGACTGAGGTCCTTTAAATATATAACTATACGCCTAAGAAATCCTCTCTTGTACGTAAGGTACGTGTTATACGTATTGTATATAGAGTACACTGCGTATACTCTATATACCGCGTATAACATTATGTGACTCGCTTACTATTCCTTATTATATGGTTCTACCGGATCTATCCTGGACCGTGCTTATATTAACCAACTAGCTTCCGCCAACTCCTCTCTAAGTAGTTGTAATATTATACTTAAAGCGTTTGTAATACTATCTCCCTCCTCTTTATTTTTGTTCTTAAAGATTCCTAACATCTCTAAGTCGTCCACTAGAGGTGTAATGTCTGTTTAATTAGTCTGGTTAATATCCTTGCTTATTATGCCTAAAGCTTCTTCTTCTTCCTAAGCGCAACGCCGTGCTCGTACTGTGGCCGCTATACTGTTGCTTGGTGAGGTAATGCCGTCTCCGTATTCTTGTTGTGCGAAAGAGGGGTTAGTTTATGTTGTGCTAGCGAGTCCTACTACTTAATAACCTTCCTCTTATTTGGAGTGCACTAAAGCAAACATTTATTTGTCTTGTAATGTTCGCTCTATCTCTGACGCTAAGTGTGCGCGTCCTATAACTCTTAATAGTCTTTAAGTTCCCTAAGTAACTTATTATAGGGTCTCGCGTTTAATTTACCGCTGCGAAACTTAACAGTGAGCTCTTAAGCGCTTTAGATAAGCTTTATTATTCGCAAGAAGCGGAGCAGGAGGCTATAGCTGCTTAATAGCGTGCCCTTAAAGCCCGTTTATCGGCCTCTGCTTGTCTTCTTTGTCTTAAAAAAGTGTGTGAGAAGGTTCGTTCTAAGGAGTAGAAACTGGTTTAATAGGGTTTGTCTAAGCTAGGTAATAAAAGGACTAGCTCTCTTCCTATAAGGGAAATAACTCTAAGTAGCTTGGCAATTGCTCCTCTTGGGTCCCCCTTAGGTGACTCTTTCTTTAGCGATTTTTCCTTATTAATGCTACCTGACCTGCTTTCTTCCGATACTCCTATACCTTTCCTATAGTGTTCTCTAGGTTGCTTAGTGGTTCCTAGGTAGTCTTACTATAGCCTATCCACTTTACTTTATACTATATTTCGTCATCTACGTCCTTGTGACTAATAATCTTTAAAACTTGCTATTTGTCTTACTCCTGTCCTCTATATATATCTGCCTTGTAAACTGGTGGCTTAATATTCTTGTGTGCTAGTTCTAGCATTGCAACGTGTTATATAGGGTAGATTTTCATTTTGGCTAGTAGGTTTAACTTATACATAACTAATAAAATTCTTTACTTAATTTTGAAAGGTCCTAGTCTAATATAGTCCAACTTCTTACTTAGTTGTCAACTCTTGAAATTTTTATATAGTAGCTATACTTTATCCCCCTCCTTAAGATCTGGTCCCTCAGATCTCTTAGTATTATAGTACCTTTTTATTTGTTCTTGTACTAGTTTAGCTGTTTTTTTAAGGTTTGCATAAAGATTTATTAACGTCTCCATTCTTTGCTTTGCTGTGCTACTCGTCTTTTTTGCTTATTATGGCGATAATGATGTTCTTGGCTCGTATCCGTAATTTGCCTTAAATAGTGATGTCCCCATTCCTTCTTGTGGTGTTGTATTGTATACAAACTGTGTAATTAGTAGTAATAATACCCAATTATTCTGTGTGTAATTGATATAATGCCTTAGATACTATTCTAGTGTCTAGTTTAGTCTTTCTGTTTATTTGTCCGTCTGTGGATAATACGCTATAGATATTGCTGCGTAAACCCCTTATTCTGCTAGAAATACTTCCTAAAATACTGCTATAAATCTTAGATCTCTATCCGATATGATTTTGTCTGGTGCTCCATATCTTGTAAATACTTCTTTTATATAGATTCTAGCGATATCTTCTGCTGATATCTCTTTAGTGTATGCTATAAAGTATCCCTACTTTGTTAGCTTATCCACTATTACTAAAATTGCGTTATGATCTTGTCCTATAATAGGATCTCTTGACTTTGGTAACTTAATAATAAAGTTCTATAATATAACCTCCTATGGTCTTCCTAGTATCTCAACAGGTTATAGCCCTTTATATAGCTTATGCCTTATTGGTTTGTTTCTTTAGCAATTTGGATATTTCTTTATAACTTATTTTACTAGTCCCTAGATTCCTTAAATAATGTATTTCTCTTAAAGTCTTAACACTAAGCCTATAGCTCTATTATGTCCTTATGTTATTCCCTTGTGGAATTCCTTAACAAATTCTTCTATGACAGACTTAGGCACATACATTACTTCTCTGTTTTTGTATTGCTCTAAGTTTAGATCCTCTGCCTGTGCTTCTTAGATCTTCTATATCTAATCACTCTCTAGTAATTTATAGATCTGACTTTCCTTAGTTGCTGTAATCTTTGGATAATTATACCTAATTAATCCGTCTTAATCCCTTTACAATAAAGCTCCTAATAGTCTTTTGTTACTCTATAGTTTAGCCTTTCTACTTAGAGTATCTGCCCGTGCATTATCTATATCCTTAGTATACTGAATTTCGAAATAGTATTCTATAAGTATTTCCGCCTATCTAACCTGTCTCTGGTTAAGTTTCTTTATTATTAGGAATCCTGTAAGGTTCTTATAGTCTGTCTTAACTATAAATGGTTTCTTTATGCCTTATAAGAATGCTTTCTATTCCTTAAGTGCTATAACTATACCTAATAACTCCTTGTTGTAGATGTTATAGTTTAACTTTAGTAGTGTTATCTTCCGACTATAGTATGCTACTGGGTGCCATCTATCTTAATATTTCTATAGGAAGTACACTCCTAGTATAAAGTCTAATATATTTGTTTCTACAACCGTCTCTAGACCTGGTTGATAGATCTTAAGAACTAGCTCTTAGGTAAATAACTTTTTAACTCTCTTAAACAGTTCTTGTTGCTCCTTTCCCTATGCCCATGGTTCTTCTTTCTTAGTTAACCGCGTAAATGGCTTAATATTCTGTGACCATTGCGCTATAAACCTTCTACAGTAATTGCAAAACCCTAGGAACGATCTTAACTATATAATGTTCTCTGGTTCTTGCCAATTTACTATAGCCTCGATCTTCTTTAGATCTATACTAAGTTAGCCTAGTTTAATAATAAATCTAATAAAATTGGTCTTCTGGGTAAAGAACTTGTATTTCTTAATTACTACTAGCATCTGTTCTTCCTGTAGTCTTTTTAAGACCTACTTAACGTGTTCTCCGTGCTCTTCCTTACTCTCTAAGTAGATAATAATGTTGTTAAGGTATGCTATAATAAACTCATCTAAGTGTTCTCCTAACACACTATTAATTTGCTTTTGGAACGTTGCTAGTATATTTATAAGTCCGAACTGTATAACTAATGGCTTATATAGTCCTTCCTTTGACCTAAAGGCTGCCTTCTATTCGTCGCCTTCCTTAATTCTAATCTAATAGTACGCCTATCTTAAATCTATCTTTATAAAGATCTTTACGTTGCCTATCCTGTCTTAGATTTTGCTAATTAAGGGTAAAGAATACCTATCCTTCCTAGTGATGCTGTTTAACTGTCTGTAGTCTATATATATCCTAAGTTTTCCGTTTTTCTTTAGGATGAATAGTACTAGATATCCTACTAATAACTACAATAGTCTGATGTATCCCTTTTATAAATTCTCCTAGATAAACTCCTTAAGCGCTATTAACTCTGTTTTAGTAAGCTTATAGATTAGAAAGAACTTTAGACTTATTCCCTCTTCTAATTCTATTTTATGGTCCTAAGCTGTATGCTCTAACAGCTTCTTACTTTCTAGTAACCATAACTTTTTTCTATACTTATAGTATCTCTTTAGTATATAACTTAAGTCTTACTTAGTCTCTTTATATATCGCTTTAACTTGGTACCATACTAACTTGGTTTGCTATCGCACTTTATGTTATTGTATATTTTTAATATTGACCTAACCTATAACCTAATTAATCTTTAGATTGTACTTCTGTAACTAAGGCATTCCTAATATTGCCTTGTCCTATTCTAATAATAGGATATTAAAAGACATTCTAACTGGTCTCCCTTTAATAGTTATCTAAATAGGTCCTGTTTTAAGATTAATAATGCCTCCTCCATAGGCTATCTGATCTCCTAAAATTGTTATAAGTGGATACGGGTGTTCCTTCTGTCTATATAGTAACCCTATTCTTTCTACTGCCTTTGGTGATATATGGTTTCTTATTACTCTACTATCTACTAATGCTTTAAACTACTGATCTTACTACTTAACTTATAAGTTTAGGTATTATCCTTAAATTCCTTTAAGGGTCTAAGGCTCTAATACTGGTTCCCTCTAGTCCTATACACCTCCCCTTTTCCTAACTGTTGGCTGCTAGATCCTGCCAGTACTTAGTTCTACTTTAGCCAATACTTAGTTTATTTCTTTTCTTCTATATGCTATAGATAAGTGTTCTCTAGGCACTTTTACCACTATTATCTGTCTAGGCATTCTTCTATAAGGAATCTTTTTAGTTAAAGTGTTAAGTCCCCTTAACCTTATACTTCTACTGGGTGCTAACTATGTATATACCTGGCGTTCCTGAACCGCTTTTCCTCTGGTGCCTAATATATTCTTACTAGGTACTTCCAGTTCTTGTCTTTGGGTGCTCTATATATATTATATATGTTATCCATATAAGCTATCCACAACAGTGTGTAATATACTGCGTGTTTTAGGTTAACTCTTGGTTTGTCTTTATCCTTAAGTTTAAACCTATACCTAGTTAACCTAACTACTGGTATCTCTGCTATAGGTACTAAGATTTATTACTTACTTCTCTAGTCCCTAGATCCCTCTTCTAGGTTTCTTAACATTATAATTAATACTCCTTTGATATAACTTATGTGTTTTTCTGTAATGGGTTAGTTTTGGACAACTTTTTTATCTAGCTATATATAAAAATCTTCCTATTTGTTGTTGTGTCGTTGCCTATACTACTTTCCGTATAACTGGTTTAGTGTGTATGGTCTATCCATTAGAAAGTACCTTATTATTGCTATATTATAATATCCTTTAGTATGTCTTTCTTTGAACCTGGTTAGAATATCTAAATCCTTTTCTTATTCTAGTTTGTTTAACTACTTTACCCTAGGTGTCCCTACACTCGGCCTATTAGTAACTCTTTATAGGGGTGCTCTGTCCCTTATATAACCTGGTATAGCTAACCTCTTGTCTAGCTTCTACTCTTGCTATATAATAATTCTGGTTCTGAACTTATTTATAGTTTCTTATTTTCTGCGTCTTGCAGCTGGATCTTTATAGTTGTCTCGTTTTTTGATCCTGGTATTAACTATTCGATTTTTAGGCTGAATACTGCGTTTACCTGGAATTGCTAATGTTCTTACTTGTTCCCTGAACTCGTAGTTTTTAAACTTACGTCCTATACTTATTCGTTTGTTACTGAACTAAGTTACTGCCCTTTCCCATTAGTTTTTGTTCTTTATGGGTTCTTAGGTATGTCTTATCTCGTTTTAAGAATCTTAAGCTTTTTATATCTCTTCTTAAGAATCTTAAGCCTGTGGCCTTTTGCCTTTATTAAGTAATAAGCTAGTACTAGTAGTTGTCTGCTTACTTAGTTTCTTTTAAACGTTGCTCCTATTGTTTTGTAAAGCGATGGAAATTGTATCTAATGGTGTCGCTATACCCGTTACTAAACCTTGTTTGGTAATGGTTTTAGTCTCTACTTCTGTTGCGTTATTAAGGTTTAAGTGCTCCCAGTTAGCCTCTTTTTTGTCCTCGTCGTTGATAATTAATAAGTACTTTAACTCTATTATTATTACTGCTAATCTTTGTCTATATATTGCTGTGACATCCTAATTTAGCTTATAGAGTTGATCTTATTCTTTATTTAACTCTCTGGTTTTTTAGAGTCCTTTTAACTCTGGCTCCTGTGGCTAATAGCTTGCGCTATACTTAGCGTTCTTATAAATTCGGCATGCGTTGTTGTAACAATACGCAAAACTATTAATTAAACACTCTTTTGTTTCTTATAGTGCACCGTCGTCCCTTTATATGTATGTGCTGTCTGCTGGTCTAGTTCCCTTTACCACGTGGTTACTCTGACCACCTTTATAGTCTCTGGCGAAATGACCCTATTTTCCGTAATTTATACAAGCTCTATCTTTGAACTATCTTTCTTGCTATAGAGTCTGCCTAAACGTCTTCTGCTGTTGAGATCCCTGGTTTGGCCTTAGCTCCTTGGTCCGTTAATTACTAGATCCTTAACCTCTAGGTTTCTATAGTTTCTTTTCCTATTTTTAGGTTTCTTTGGTACCGCTTAGGTCTATTAGCTCCGCGCCATTCTATGGTTTTTAACTCTATGTCTGTTGTTGCGTGCTCTGCGCCTTGTATAACTGTGGAACTCTGTCTTGCCCTCTCTTGGCTTGTTCCCTTTAATAGATTCTGTTATTGATCTTTATTAACTAATCTATTAACTCCCTTAGAGTATCTATATCTTCTATTAGGATAATTACGTCCTAGACTTTAGCCTTAAGTCCCTATTTGTACTGTGCCATGAGCGCCCTATTATTCCACTTAACCTACGTGGCTAGTGTTTGAAACTGTGTTGTATACTTAATTATTAAAGTGCGTTGTACTAAGTTCTGAAGCTTTTATTCCGCTATGGTTGTGGCCTTTGGGTCTCTAAACATCTGCGTTAGTTGCTCTACAAACCCGTTCTAACTGGCAAATATGTATTGTATATCTTGGTTAGTAGTTATTATGCCATTAGCCTGTATTTCTGTGAGATACGGCTTAAACTACTTAAGTGCTCTCCCTGTTAGGAACAATCCTGTATAGGCTACTTGGTCTAATGATGTTGCTAACTTTGCTTCTTTTTATACTACCTTAAAGTGTATCTGCGTAAGAAATCCCTTAAGCTTCGACTTTTCTTCTAAGAATTGTTTGATTAAAGGTAACTTAATTTTTACTGCTTTAATTCTATTAATGCGTTCTTTAAGTATCCTATTGTTGTCTTATAAGTGATTAACCATTTTCTATAACTGACCTTGCGTAACCACTTAAGAATCCCTATTATCTATACTGGTATCACCTGGTCCTAAGGTTGTGGCTACTGTCGACGCTGTTGTGACTGGTGCTGCTCTGGGTGGTATGTTGTTTAAGTTTGTTCTAATACTGTAACCTTGGTAGTGAATGTGTAATAGAACCTTGTAGCTTAAACTACGGTGGGTTCTGTTAATGGGCTGGGTATATAGGTACGACAAAAATAACAACGTAATAATAACTAGTGGAGTGGTTGCCTAATAGATTAACTCTAATTATATTCTAAGATTTACTATAAGGAGAGAACTATCTACGGTAGGGACTAAGGTCCTTTAAATACATAACTATACGCCTAAGAAATCCTCTCTTATACGTAAGGTACGTGTTATATGTGTTATACGTAGAGTATACTGCGTATACTCTGTATACCGCGTATAATATTATGTGACTCGCTTACCATTCCTCGTTATATGGTTCCACTGGATCTATCCTGGACCGTGCTTGTATTAACCAACTAGCTTCCGCCGACTTCTCTCTAAGTAGTCGTAACATTGTACTTAAAGCGTCCGTAATATACTTAAGTCTACCTCTATACCTTTAACTCCTATTTATCTCTCTAGCGTCGGTTTAACCAGTATTATGTTACGGTAGATAGTTTTCCAGTACTCTTTTATGCTCTACTTTAGCTCCTTTCTCTCCCTTACTGTTGTCTTTACTGGCCTCTTACGCGTCTCCCTTTCTCCTTTATATAGGCCTAGGCCCTAGCGCCGCACTATTTTTCTTTTGCTTTCTCCACCTGTTTTCCTAATATATCTTCCCTACTTTGGGGTTGTTAGTTCCTTCTCCTATAGGGTACCCTAGGGTCCCTCTATAGTTTGTTTAGGCGTGTTTTAATATACTTTATAACGTTAGAGTTGCGTTTCTTTTACACCCTTTACATTGCATCAGCTTTAATATATAGTTATAGGGGGGGAATATTGGCTTCCTTCTTAAGCAGTGCTATAGCCATTTGCTTATACCCGCCTGTTATACTCCTAAGGCAGGCTGTTTAGACCTTTTAGAGTAGTTTAAGGAGTGATTTAGGGGGGCCTTTTTTAGTTTCTTTAGTGGCCCAAATGCTAGATCTATACGTTATGGTTGGCCGGACAACTGCTATATATAGTAGGCGTAACCTCTAGAAGCATGGACCCTATATAGAATTAACAATCCTGGATATGGCGATATACTATACTTGGCCCTTACGGGCCGCTTGCGCCGTATATACGCTCTACTAGAGCTTACTATCTACCCACACTCCTAATACCCTTAGGCCTTAAACCGGTTAACCCCTAAAGCCTTGGATATAGATTATATGCTAAAGATCTATAAATTGGTTACGTTTTCTTATAAAATAGATTAGCTGGTATTTCTCTAGTAAGAATTGGACTCTATATTATCTTGCCTATTCTATATAGGTATTATAGGCTTTCTCTAGTGTCCTACAGTTCTCTGCGGCTGTTGGCCTATATATAATTAGGTTTATGTTATTAACAAAGCCTATCCTCTAAGTTGCCCCTTTCTTAAAGGTATTAAGCAGGTTGCTTACAAAGAAGAGGAAGAGTATAGGCAACAAAGGTAATCCTTATAGTATTCCTATTACGACTGCAATAGGGGGGCTTTGGTATCCGCTAAAGACTAGTAACATTTCTTTCTGGCCTATAAATCCTTAAACAAACTAAATGATCCATTCTAGGAAGCCCTTTGCCCTAAGAATGTATAGGAGACGCTTATAGGGTACATTATTATAGGCGCCGCTAATATCTAGGCTAAGCATTAACACTATAAAGTCCTTTCGCATAGCCCATGCAGTTTTAATGGTAGTAGCGAGTAGTGTAAGTGCTAATAGCGTTAAGCGATTCTTTCTTACCCCTATTTAGCTTTGTGGTAGTAGGGCGTGTTCCTCTACCATATCTGCTATATAGTCCGCTATAACCTTTTCTAAGATCTTGCTTAGGGTGTTTTCTAAGGTAATAGGGCGGTAGCTTTCTAGGATTAAGTAGTCTACTTTACCTTCTTTTTATAAGACGACTGTTGTTATGGATCTTCTAAGTTATAAGTAGTAGCCTATTGCAAAGCATGCTCTAGCTACGTCTATAAGCTAAGGTGCTATAAGTGGTCCATAGGTCTTTAGGGCTTTGTTTAGGATCCCATCTAGTCCTAGTACTGTGTTGTTTAAGAGGCGGCTAATGGTTCTGGCTATTTCTTTAGTTGTTATGTCGCTGTTAACCCTTAGGCGAGTCACCGGTGTTTTACTAGTAATATCGCTAAGGTCTACTAGAGCCAGTTAAGGGAAAAATCTTTCTATAAGGATCTTTGCCTTTTTATTATTGTTGCTTATAGCCTATAGTTTGCCTACTCTTTGTAGGGGTGGTAGGTGTGGATCTTCTACTAGGTATCCCGCCTTTTTCTTTACCCATTTCGCTATAGTCTAAAGGCCCTTATTATAGGGGAGACTTAGGTTAGTAGTGTATTCGTTTATAAACCGTCTCTAGTTATTCCTTGCTTCTTTTCTTAGGGTATTCTTTAGCTGGTTTCTTGTGTCTTTATATTGTCTCTTATCCTTAGAATTGTGGCTGCTTATATATTTCCTCCTTGCTCGTCGTTGGCCGGCTATAAGGGCCGCGCACTATACGGACCATGCGTATCGCGTATAGGGGCCCGGTTTTAAAACCGGGTAGTGCTCTTCTAGCCCGCTTTTAACTGCTGCCTAGATCCTTTCTAGTCTTTAATTAATTTCCTTAGGGGTAGCTAATAAGCCTCGCTTGTTTAGTATTAGGTGGATTTCTTCTAGGTCTTAGAGTTATTGTTTAATTATATTAAGGAAGCTATCTATATTAAGCTTCCTTATTGCGTATCTTTTGCTATTTAGTTGCGCCTTAATGTCCAGATCTAGTTGTATCTGGATAGGGATATGGTCTAAGGTAAGTGCCTATTCTTCTTTAGGGGAGCACCTTTCGAGTCTCTGGTATAGGTTTTCGTCCATAATCGTGAGGTTAATTGTACTTTTGGCAGTGCCCCGTTGCCATGTAATTGCACCTAGGGGGGTAGCTAGCTTAAGGCCCCCATTATCTATAGCTCTTAGTAGGCACTCTACCTATTAATTATATAATGCTTATATAACTAACTACTTTTAGAATAAGTAGAAAAAGGTAAAAGCTTTACTAGTAATTAATATAGAGGCTTAAGTGGTGTAAAAGTATATATATTAGGTCCCGCCGCGCTTGCGACAAGTTCGCAAGCACTCTCAGTCTTTTTGGCCGTATAGTAACGTAGAGGCGGGCCACGTTACAAGTGGGGATATATTAGAGAAGTAGGTATAGATAGGGAGGCCCTTATATATATTATTATTTATTGCTTAACATCCGATTCGGATCCCTGTTGGGCCCACGCGGACTACTCCTTATATACATATAGGGAGAAAACTCTATTTAAGAAAACCCCATAATCCATCTCCCCGCCTTTTGGGGCTCGCTTACAAGTCGCCTGTAAGTCACCAGTGGTGCTCTACTACCTTACTTTTTGACCTCCTTGGGAACCACTGCTGCCGTAACAAACCTACGGACGCGCTAGTATCACACACTATACTCTACTCCTATAGAGTTATTAGGGGGCGCCTATTACTCGCCCCTTTACTTTCCATTGCTATTTCCTTTGCAACCCAGAACTGGTCTAGCACATTTTGGCCAATAAGCCACCGGGTAGCCGCCTTGAGGCCTTTCTATATTAAGAGTAGTGTATTATAGTTTTCTATGCCAGCTGCTAAAAGCATTGCTTCTCAGCCAGTGCGTAAGGGGCATAACAGTATTACGTGTTTTGGTGTCTATCTTAGCCAGCCACATTCGCACCTTAGGCTACCCACTAGGACACCCACCCAGTAAAGCCAATCTTTTAGTCCTATTATTCCTATCCTTAAGAGTGTTGCCATTATATTTTCTGCCTTTGTTAGGCCCTCTTAGAGCCCTTAGGTATTTACCCCCCATAGCATTACCCATACTACGGCTTAGGTTCCCCTTGCCTAAGTCTGCCTCTATACCTTCGACTCCCATTCGTCTCTCCAGCGTCGGTCCAACCAGTATTATATTGCGGTAGATAGTTTTCCAGTACTCTTTTGTGCTCTACTTTAGCTCCTTTCTCTCCCTTACTATTGTCTTTACTGGCCTCTTGCGCGTCTCCCTTTCTCCTCTATATAGGCCTGGGCCCTAGCGCCGCACTATTCTTCTTCTACTTTCTCCACCTGTTTTCCTAATATATCTTCCCTACTTTAGGGTTGTTGGTTCCTTCTCCTATAGGGCACCCTAGGGTCCCTCCATAGTTTATTTAGGCGTGTCTTGATATACTTTATAACGTTAGAGTTGCGTTCCTTTTACACCCTTTACATTGCATCGGCTTCAATATATAGTTGTAGGGGGGGAATATTGGCTTCCTTCTCAAGCAGTGCTGTGGCCGTTTGCTTATACCCGCCTGTTATACTCCTAAGGCAGGCTATTTGGACCTTTTAGAGTGATTTAAGGAGTGATTTAGGGGGGCCTTTCTTGGTTTCTCTAGTGGCCCAAATACTAGATCCATACATTATGGTTAGCCGGACAACTGCTATATATAGTAGGCGTAACCTCTAGAAGCATAGACCCCATATAGAATTAACAATCCTGGACATGGCGATATACTGTGCTTGGCCCTTACGGGCCGCTTACGCCGCATATACGCTCTACCAAAGCTTACTATCTACCCACACTCCTAATACCCTTAGGCCTTAAACCGGTTGACCCCCAAAGCCTTAGATATGGATTGTATGCTAAAGATCTGCAGATTAGTTACGTTTTCTTATAAAATAGATTAGCTAGTATTTCTCTAGTAAGAATTAGACTCTATATCATCTTACCTATTCTATATAGGTGTCATAGGCTTTCTCTAGTGTCCTGCAGTTCTCTGCGGCTGTTGGCCCATATATAATTAGGTTTGTATCATCAACAAAGCCTATCCCCTAGGTCGCCCCTTCCTTAAAGGTATCAAGCAGGTTGCTTACAAAGAAGAGAAAGAGTATAGGCGACAGAGGTGATCCTTATAGTATTCCTATTACGACTGCAATAGGGGGGCTCTGGTATCCGCTAAAAACCAGTAATATTTCTTTCTAGCCTATAAATCCTTAAACAAACTGAATAATCCATTCTGGGAAGCCCTTTGCCCTAAGGATATATAGGAGACGCTTATGGGGTATATTATCGTAGGCGCCACTAATATCTAGGCTAAGTATTAATACTATAAAGTCCTTTCGCATAGCCCATACAGTTTTAATGGTAGCAGCGAGTAGTATAAGTACTAATAGCGTTAAGCGATTCTTTCTTACCCCCATTTAGCTTTATAGTAGTAGGGCGTGTTCCTCTGCCGTGTCTGCTATATAGTCCGCTATAACCTTTTCTAAGATCTTGCTTAGGGTGTTTTCTAAGGCAATAGGGCGGTAGCTTCCTGGGATTAAGTAGTCTGCTTTACCTTCTTTTCATAAGACAACCGTCGTCATGGATCTTCCAAGTCGCGGGTAATAGCCTATTGCAAAGTATGCTCTGGCTACGTCTGCAAGCCAAGGTGCTATAAGTGGTCCACAGGTCTTTAGGGCTTTGTTTGGGATCCCATCTAGTCCTAGTACTATATTATTTAAGAGGCGGCTAATAGTTCTAGCCATTTCTTCAGTTGTCATATCGCTGTCGACCCTCAGGCGAGTCACCAGTGTTTCACTAGTAATATCGCTAAGGTCTACTAGAGCCGGTTAAGGGAAAAATCTTTTTATAAGGATCTTTGCCTTCTTGTTATTATTACTTATGGCCTATGGTTCGCCTGCTCTTCATAGGGGTAGTAGGTATAGATCTTCTACTAGGCATCCCGCCTTTTTCTTTGCCCATTTCGCTATGGTCCAAAGGCCCTTATTATAGGGGAGACTCGGGTTAGTAGTGTGTTTATTTATAAACCATCTCCAGTTATTCCTTACTTCTTTTCTTAGGGTATTCTTTAGCTGGTTTCTTATGTCTTTATATTATCTCTCATCCTCAGAATCGTGGCTACTTGTATATTTCCTCCTTGCTCGTCATTGGCCGGCTACAAGGGCCGCGCACTATGCGGACCATACGTGTCGCGCATAGGGGCCTGGTTTTGAAACCAGGCAGTGCTCTTTTAGCCCGCTTTTAATTGCTGCCTAAATCCTTTCTAGTCTTTAATCAATTTCCTCGGGGGTAGCCAATAAGCCTCGCTTATTTGGTATTAGGTGGATTTCTTCTAAGTCTTAGAGTTATTGTTTAATTATATTAAGGAAGCTATCTACGTTAAGCTTCCTTATTGCATATCTTTTACCATTTGGTTACGCCTTAATGTCCAGATCTAGTTGTATCTGGATAGGGATATAGTCTAAGGTAAGTGCCTATTCTTCTTTAGGGGAGCACCTTTTAAGTCTCTAATATAGGTTTTCGTCCATAATTATAAGGTCAATTGTACTTTTAACAGTGCCCCATTGCCATGTAATTATACCTGGGGGGGTAGCTAGCTTAAGGCCCCCATTGTCTATAGCTCTTAGTAGGCACTCTACCTATCAATTAGTAGCAACATGGATGCCCCCCCACCGTAGGTGGTAGAGGTTTATATCTCCTAATAAAATAGACTCCGCGTATTCAGTTTCTAGCAAGCTTATTACAGATATAATGTTCTCTGTCTATACTACCCCTTCGACCCTAGGGTTATAGATATTAATAATTTATACTAGTCCCCTATATATCTAGATGGTTATAACTGCAATATCTAGGTTAACTGCCTGCTATAACTATAAGGCAAGGCTGATATTTTTGCTAATCATAAAGCATACGCGTGTGGCTGCTTTTGGTTCATACAGGAGCTGAAATCCTTAGAGGCAGTATGTCAATTATATATAGGTATTATAGTACGGCTCTTATATAGCAAGAATATGGTGTTTCTCTAAGTCTAGACTGTCTAGTAGGGGCCTTGCTAGACAGTGGTTCGTATTGCCGCAGTTATACTATATAATAGTCAAGTGGCGGACCCCCGGCGGGGGTCCTTCGCCTCTCCTTCGCTCCTCACTTCTTCCATTTCCACTTTCTCTAAAATATTCAGAACTTCCGTCTCCTGTGTTTACTCCCTAGCCATTACTTATTTTATGTGGAGCTTTCTATTCCTGTGTCTTGTATTCCTACTAGCCTTTCTAAATTTAAGTCTATTATTGCCTCCAGTTCTTCCCCCGTTCTCGTCGGTTGGCTATATGCCCCTTATAAGCCAGCTGCGTGTGTTGTGTTTGCCGTGTTAAATCTAATTCTTAATTGTCCCGGCCTTAAACTTACCGTAGCCGTCCATGGGGGTCTTCCTACTAGGCGTCCTCTCCCTTATATCCCATGTGTCCCTTATATCCCTATTCGGTCTGGTGATGTCACGCGGCGTCACTTTTAGCCCGTTAAGGCTTGGGATAGCTGGCTTAGCCCCCTAGTATTAAAGGTAGAAAACGCTAGGAAGACACCTGCGTCCCCCTAGCTTATTGCCTGTTGTTTCCATTTATATAACCTAGCGTGCAGTTATTCCCGTAGCTGTTAAGCCCTTTCCTTCCGTCTCCTATATTTAATGCAGTCTTCTCTCTCCCACGCCTTATATGTGCTTCGGTGACAGTTCGCGCATTTTATTTGGTCTTAATTTATACATTGTTTTGTATCATGGGGGCCTACACAGTGGCCGCAGCATACCTGTGCTGCGCATATAGATTGGGTGTGTCCCCATTATATATAGCAATAACATCGTTCCAGGCGTAGTCTGTGGTTGTAAAGCCTTATATTATATATAAGGCCATTTATAATTATTCCTTTTTAGATAAGGAGTTTTTGCATTCCTAGTATATATACGCTAACGATAAGGGAGCCATGCATTTGTCTGTCGTCTCCCTAGCGAGTCTCTGGCGCCCCTTATATCCTCTTATTATTCTTATTATATACTTAGTTTGTATTTTCCTGTCAAAGCCATTGGATCTAGGTAATTACAAGTCCTAGTATAAGGCGTTCCGTTTATTTTACTATCTCCTATATAGTTGCTGTATTGTCCGCCTAGCGTCCCCTTTCTACCCTAAGGCTTATAGGAACCAACAGGACTTTAACTAGGTAATCTTTATAAAGCACTTTTATATTAATACGCTCTCCTAGCCTGTCCCCTGCCCTTACGGCCCGTTCCTTTACCTATTGGTCCTTTAGGGTAACTCTAATATCTCCACTCCTAAGGTGTCGGACTGCGACGGCGTTATAGACCTCCTTGCGAATCTCCATAAAAACTTCTGTTTCTGATTATCCCCTAAGTTCCTCTGCCTTTTCTATATTTGGTCGTATTGTGATTATATACCCGGTTATTATTTTTAGGGGGGTAGGTTCCCTGTACTATAGGAGCACAGCTACGGCGGCCCAGGTGCGGTTCGCCTATAGGGGGGGGTTTTATTTATCTTCGATTTTATTTAGCCGTTGGAGGATTTAATTAAGGGTTTGCTAAAGGGGCGCCTAAGGTTCGCTGGACTGGAGCCATTCTGCTAGCTATATTAGTTTATAATAGCTAACAGATGCTCCCCCACAGTTCCAGATACTAGACGCGTCCAATAGGCTTTATATTTTATCAGATACCTTCTTAATTAGGGTATTTCCACTTTCTAGTATAGTATTCGCCCGTCCTTGTTGTTATTATAGGGGGCCATTATTAGGTATGGGTCTGGCAGTCGCACGCGACTGCGTACCACCATCATTCCACCTATGCCTCCCCTGTGATGCATGCATCTCAGGGGATTATTAGGGTGTTTTTCAGGGTTCTTTTGGTTGGTTTGGTCTTTTTGGGCCAGGTGCAGCAAGAGCTCCAAAAGTCTTCTTTAAGAAGTTCAGTCAGGCCCTTATATATAAATATAATTCTAATTTAAAGCTATAGATCTCTAAATATAACTATAAGTAATCTATATTACTTATATAAGGCAAAGAGCTAATTAATGCTAGTTCTATAAGGCTTATATAGCAACTCCGCGTTATCTAATAGGCCCTTACCCCTTTACTAAGTATTAAAATATCCTAGGGTTCTATAGTGGGTGCTATAGAAATTGCAGGTAGCGGGATTACAGAGCTTAATAATCAGCGTATAATAAAAATTCTTAGCCTATAGCGGCGGCAGTAGGAGTATTAGAGGGTAAGGATTAGATTATAGAACTAAAGGATAAGGAATAGATAAAAGTTACTAAATTTAAACTGCTAGGTCTCCTCTCTTTTATACTATTTTTATTTTATTTTATAGTATTTTATGTAAAGAGAAGTATAAATAAAAAGGTAGAAAGGAGATATCTAATTAGTAGGAAAGCTAAAGGTATTTGCTAAGGCTCCGCACGAAGCTCTGCACGAAGCTTTGTGGGAGGCTCTGCGCGAAGCTCTGCGGAGGCTCTGCATAAAGCTCTGCACGAAGCTCTACACGAAGCTCTGCATGAAGCTCTGCATGAAGCTCTGCACGAAGCTCTGCACGAAGCTCTGCACGAAGCTCTGCACGAAGCTCTGCACGAAGCTCTGTATATAGAGGCTCTGCACGACGGCTCTACTACGGAGGCTCCATAAAAGCTTTGGGCAGAGCTTCGTGTAGAGTTTCGTGCAGAGCTTCGTGTAGAGCTTCGTGTAGAGCTTCGTGTAGAGCTTCGTGCAGAGCTTCGTGCAGAGCTTTATGCAGAGCCTCCGCAGAGCTTCGCGCAGAGCCTCCGTACGCAGAGCTTGGCGCAGAGCTTGGTGCAGAGCCTCCGTACGCAGAGCTTCGTGCTGAGCCTCCGCAGAGTTTCGTACAGAGCTTCGTGCAGAGCTTTTGCTGAGCTTTGGTAGAGCTCCGTGCGGGGCTCCCCTTATTCCGCAGAGCTCTTGTAAGCTTTATATCTATATAATATTACTTATCCTTAGGATATTTAAATAAAAGTGGTACCATTTTAAAGCGCTTTACAAGCTCTATAAATCTATACTAATAGAAAAATTATTTATTTAATATTGGGGGGTGCATTACAAGTATAAGCATATTAGGGGATTTTGCCAAGACTATCCGGAGACTTATCCGGATAGTCTCCGGATACTATCAGCTGATAGGTCTATTATCCGAGAGGGCTATCCGGCCTATCCTCCGCAGGTCTGACCCCAACCAAGCAGAATTTGGTAGAATTTGGCAGATATTCATGAAGCTCTGCGTATGGAGGCTCTGCACGAAGCTTTGCACGAAGCTTTGCACGAGGCTCTGCACGAAGCTTTGCACGAAGCTTTGCACGAGGCTCTGCACGAGGCTCTGCACGAAGCTTTGCATGAAGCTCTGCACGAAGCTCTGCGGGAGGCTCTGCACGAAGCTCTGCACAAAGCTTTTATATAGAGCCTCCGTAGTAGAGCCGTCGTACGCAGAACCGTCGTACGCAGAGCCGTCGTGCAGAGCTTTTGTATACAGGGCTTCGTGCAGAGCCTCCGTACGCAGAGCTTCGTGCAGAGCCTCCGTACACGGAGCTTCGTG
>Ga0307507_10006257_pt1 | contig 18464 bp, 15 predicted proteins | sample 7_EM_MG_FD_207223 | JGI IMG/M metagenome (GOLD analysis project Ga0307507, IMG submission 207223) | Populus trichocarpa ectomycorrhiza microbial communities from riparian zone in the Pacific Northwest, United States - 7_EM | ecosystem: Host-associated > Plants > Roots > Unclassified | place... | reverse complement strand
TCTGTCCTCCCGACTGGAGAAGCACTATGCGGACGGAACTCCCTTAAATGGTATTAGTTTTGGCGTTCGGTTGGTCATGAATACAAAGGTAAGGTATATTCATATATACCTACAGCATCAGATGATTCAGATCCCCAGTTCATAGCTACCCAGGATACATATTTTACTCTAATACCCTTAAGCCCCCCCTCCTCCCATGAACTAACAAGGGACCTCTTCACTCTGATCTCATAGTCCACGAAGTTGTCTACAACTACACCCTCAGAAACCATCACTGTGAAAACATGCCTAATGGCCTACAATACTATGGCTTCAACTCCGGAAAAAGGGTAACAATAAGCCAATTCCATCCCGACGCCGAGAAATAGGCCGACCCAGCCTGGAATGCCCGCTTCTGAGATGGCATCACGGGACACACCCCTCACTACCTGGGGTCTTGGGGCTTTGAGGGAAGATTGTTCTGACGATTGAAGCCAAGATACTGATTTCTGTTCTTAGAAAGTCGTATTAACTTCCAAGGTAATGCGGAGGATGTTAAAGCGTACCAATACTAGAGAGAGATCTCCGCGTTAGGATCCGTCTGGATCTCGTCTTTCAAGTCTGGAAGGTACAGAGTGACCGTCTATGAAGATGGAGTCTTTGCTGACTCCATCCAAGATAGCCTCTCCTTGACTGTAGAGAAGGCAATGGGATCCTTGGGGAAGCTCGGGAACTAAATTCTAGTGATTAGGAACGCTATACAACCCAAGCCGTCTCGGGAATCCGGTCACCGAAACGCACTCGATAAGAACCACCCGAGTCTGCTCAGAAGAGCTGGAGCCGGTACGGGGCATATGATTTGCCAACAGATTACCCGAGGGCGTCAACTTCACTATTAGGGGAATCTGGTCCCGTAACAGGTCTTCAATGCCGTCCACCTGAGTTTATTCGGACTAAGAACATCGAAGTGAGCATCAAGGGCTGGACCATCAACTTCAATTTATCCTTCTCCGGGAAGAAACAACTACATCAATAACAGAGGGATACGAGTGAGACCACAGTGGATAATACCCACAGAACAAGAAGAAAAATGGTGGATTAGAGAATCGATAGATAAGCCAGCTGAGGGCAGGCAAGGAGATATATATCTCTAAATAGCTAACAACCCCAGAAACAAGACGAACTCTAAGGGAACACACCATCCAGAGCCCCCTGATCCCTAAGACCCTGTGCCCTACGCCCTATACTGACCGGCGTAAAGCGTGAAGCAAACCAAACAAACCACCCTGCGCGAAACGGTATAGGGCGCCGAAGAAACAACAAACCAGATACTCATATCCTATGACTACCGCCATAGGGTGTGAAAACAACAATCCACTACCATGTGCCTAATCACTACACACTTCATACACACGTGCGCTGTAACCGCATGTCTCCTAACCACACACCTCATTAACAATCCAGCAATAGGCCCTACCGAACTAGAAACCCGCTACTCTCACAATTCATCTCGGGGGAGGAGGGTGGAACGCAAAGACCGCATCCGGAAACACAGAAGTCTACAACCCGGAGAAGCCACGGGCGAATCTCCAGTTAACAACATAGGCCAATGACCTCAACCATAGCCCTAATTCGTGATACCACAAGTACAGTCGCACCTCGCTATCCCGGAACGCGCTGAACCGGATACCGCGCTGAACCAGACAAAATCTGTGGCAGCTCCGGACTGCCATGCAATTCACCCCGTTGAACCGGAAACAGGCAAGTTTCGGATTCGTATGGTATCTTGGAGCAAACCCCCCCTGGTCCTCATAGAAAGTTGATCTGCTAAACCAGATCCTTTCTAAATTGTCAGATAAACTAAGCTTGAAAAGGAAAGAAGGCACAATCTAGAATAGGGAGGGGTATGAGGTGGAATTTGATGGAAGGCCGGGCAAGGAAGGCAGACTTGGGGAAAGGGTAGCAGTCGGAGGATTCTGATGTATATCTATAGGCAAGACCAGTAGAGAATCCGGTTTCTGAGTAGGAAGTTATCATATGTTGCGTTCATTCAATTACCATAATACAAGCAAAAGTACAAACCACTGCTGTCAATTCCGCATATGAATTTTATTGAGATAAACCTTCCCAGGAGAATGGGAATAAAGGTTCTTGCTTTTTTCTTTGAATAATACTCTCTGAATCTCCTACTATTATTCGTGATACCCCGTTGTTCCGGATACCCCGTTGTCCCGGATGAAATCCGCGAAAAATGGCCATCCGGGATAGCGAGGTGCGACTGTACACGAAACAGCAGCTGCATCTTCCGCAGCACCTTGAGCTTCTACCATCATAGTTAGTACCAAACTCACGTTTTCCGGGTTTTGGCCGAAAGCCGGGAAGAAGAACAACTTTGCCCTAAATCCCCCGTTCAACGGGACAAAGACCGAGACTAAGATCTTACTATACCAATCAGGCTGTGCCCGCAATACGGCGCGTTAAAATTAAAGCTTGCGTGAGGGTGATGGGTTTCTTTTGATTGAACTTTTATTGATCTATTGGGTTGCTGGTTTGTTTGTTTGTTTTTTTGAGGCGGGGAGGGCGGGAGTTTTTTTTTCTCTCGCAATAAATGGTGAAATATGCGGCTACCACAATTGTGAAATTTAATTATCGTGAGCTTTGGGGGAAACTCTGAGGCCGGGTTGAGGAAGATTTGCGCTTGCACCTCCCCCCCCATGTATTCACTGGTCTTCCTCTCTCGTTTTTTTTCCTTCCTTCCTTCCTTGCTAAATCCTTGACCAATTAATGCAATCACAAGTTGCAGGTGAGTGTTATTATCGATTAGAGGGATCCAGCAGGAAATATAATCCCTACCAAAAATGCCAAGCGTGACAAGAGAGACTTGATGCGAACCTCAGGAAATTTTTGAGTTCTAGCACGGAGACAGGATGCCAAGATGATCTGAAGGCAGATGGGTGGTAGCTCGGGACCCGGCCTGACCCAAGTTGTTGTAGGATTCAAAGATGGTGGGCAGAAATAGTAGCCACCATACTCATCATGGTTTAGATTTTGCCTTGGCCATTGTTTACATCTTGTATTTTTTGCAAGGATAACCACTACCCCTACCATCCACCAGTGGGTGGTAGGGGTGTTCACGATCCTTATAGAAAATGCCAGCTGTGAGAGCTTGGTATTTGCCTTTCCTAATTTGCTGCTGTTGCTGTGGTTACGACGTTTTCCGCAGGGATTGGGTTTTCTGCTGGATCCCTCTATTGATTTCTCAAAGGTGGTCAAAAACAATTCTGTCTCCAAGCCACGGTAGGGATTTTGATTGGTCCCTCTAACCGTGAGAAGTAAAGTTTGTGGTGAAAAGTAGGGAAGCGGGTTGTGGGAAATTGCACTCGAGGTAAAATATTCCAGCACTGACGGCTTTTTCGTTTGGATAATACCGTATGCTCTCTGGCCTCGCAAAAGGGAGAATGTACCAGGCGATTTTTTAAGTCATCGTAATGGGAAAAGATGAGTTACCCGCCCTTAATAGGGGAGGGAGGTCTCACTTATGAGTAACTCATCCTTTCCCATTACGATGACTTAAAAAATTTTCGAGCACCGGGGGTTGTGGGTAAGTCTGGCGAACGTGGCTCACAGAATTTCTATGTGAGTTGCAGCCAAGACTTCGCCGTACTTTTTCATTTAGGTACTTTATGCTATTATACTTTAAAGCGTTAGCCCCCATACTTCGCCGTACTTTCGCTCACACCCTAGTACTGTAATGTACTCGAGCACAATAAATTAATTACGGATTTGACCTGATGATGATCTGCGAGTGGAGCACTACGGAGGTACAGCCTATAAGTATTGTATATTTTACTAGCAGGGGGTGCTTGTGCTAGCAAGGGTGACGGGGTGAATTGGGTAGCTACCATACCCCATTCGCTCGAATTATACCCAATTCGTTGCCTTTACCCAACGCTAGCCGAACACCCCTGCTAGTAAAATATACAATACTTATGGGCTGTACCTCCGTAGGCTAACATCTCACTCTCTGCGTTTGACATGGCATCTAGCGCAATCACCGGGGGGGGGGACGTTTTTGATGGCCTGATGAGGCATGCATAACCTTTAGCACTTGTAGTAGCTGGGGTCATCAAATGCCGCGAATGTGTATGGCTCAAGAAGTGCGGAGGGGAGCCGATACGGTGACTTGGGAAAGGGATGCTGGATCGGGTGAAAGAGATGGTAGTATGTATGTTGTGCTATGCCTTAGTTGTAGGTCACATCTATTTGCTAAGAATTATTTTAGCGAGAGGTTAGGCGAATATGGATAGTCGTAGTAAGAGCTTAAGAGGGCAAGACTCTGTTTTTCTAGGACAATCTCTATCAAACGGATACATGCAAGTTGTAAAACTCTATTGGCAGCCAGTAATTATATTCTGGATTTTCGGCCCATTAATCTCACTGAATGGCCAAGGGTTATAGTAGGTCACCGCAAGTAGTCACTCTCTGACCGATTCAAACAATCGAGTGATACTTTGTGCTGAAGAGTGTAAATCCGGTACAGCTCATTCTCTATCAGCCCCAGAACGTACAACGATACGGTACAAACCAGGAAAACAGCTACCAATGTAGGGGTACTGCGGGGTCTAGTCAAAACCCGGTGCTCCCGCCGCCGTCCATCACAGCGGATTAACAGAACATGCTAATTTTTTAAATAAGACAAGTTATTTGTGCATCTCACAGAAAAAAAGATTGAAATTGAGTTTAAGTATTTACGGAAGATCGTATCCACCTCTCATCCCCCCACCTCGCACTTAGAAAAATAGTGAGAAAAAAAAAAGGCTTGCAGAGTCAGCGGATTCAATTGAGGACATCTGCAAGAAATGAAAATCTAGTGCTTGTGATGTCGCCCGCCAAATCTGTGGTGGTTGTGAAGACCACGCTTCTTACGGTCTGGGAGAACTGGGCTCTGAGTGGAGGGCGTGGGGATCGTGATTGTCGTCGCGAGTGGGGTAACCGTCTCGGTGACAGTGACGATGACGAGGTAGGGGTCCGAAGTAGTTGTGGGATATGAAGCCGGTGCAACTCCGGCACCCTTCTCCTTAGGATAGCCTGGTGGTACGGGAGGGGTAGAGGTTTTGAAAGGCCCCGTACGGGAGGAAGATGAGGAGGCTGCGGCGACTTCTGAAGATCCTGCCCGCTCGGTTTCCTTGGGCTTGTGAGAATATGAACTCTGATTATCGTCGCTGAGTCCTTCATCCGGGCAGTCAACCTTCTTTGCTGACTCTGGGCCCTCAGTCACAGGATTACATCCGGGCAATTTCTTCAATGGACCAACCACGTCCTCATCAACAGTCGGCTTGATAGTGCATTGATGCATCTCGTCCTCGGTGTACAAATCGAAAATCTTGCACTCATCGATTACGCCAGATGGGGAAGTGCACACATCGATAGCCTCCTGGAGAACTTCCGTATCCCAAGCGTTCATGAAATCCCCATGATATCCACATCCAGTCGGATCACCGGTAGAGAACATGAAACGCCCTTTCTGCCCGCTAAACTTGTTTACATCCCAAATAGTCTCGAAGAACAGCGATACTAATCTAGTCTCGAATCCCTTAGGGCAATCGCCGTCGTCCATGAGAGATGGGTACCGCATGTGGTCTTTGTGGTCCGGAGAGTCGAGGTCTTTTCCGTTCCAGCAAGATGGGAAGAATACCTCTGTTCGAAGACCGTCCTTGCACGAGAGATTCTTGGGTATGGTCTTCATTCCCAGGGCTGCCTCGGCGGGCAAGTCATAGTTGAGACAATTAAACCCGATGGCTTTCTGACGAAGGGCAGCCTCAGTCATGTCCTGGGCGGTCCAAAGGGATTTTTCAACGTCCGGATAAGGAAAGTTTCGGAGCAACGGGTCACCAGCAATCATGCGGAAGCCGTCAGGGAATGCCTTAACGTTTTTGCCGCGGGGGAGGTAATACCTATTATTTTTTTTAGAATCTGTCGTATTAGCAAGATTTTTGAACAGTTTGTGCAGAATACGGTAAAACTTACACGAGCATACCGCCCATCTGGTTAACAACATTGAAGTTGCCAGCCTCATCTTGGAAATACAAAGCTGGAGTCCAATATGCTGATCTATCCTGCTTAACCTGACAAGACGAGCAAGTACTCTTCAGCAAATCTTCCTCGAGCGACCACTGACTAAACTCTTTTCCAAAAAGTCAGTAACTTCCAACCAAGCGAATCCGTGTAACCTGTTTTACTTACTATTCCCGCCATGAATGGTATGCACATGCCCCCCGACCTGGCCAAATTGCACAAGCGGATCAACCCGCTCTACAGCCAAACTCTGACGACATGGCAGCCGCCAGAAAGCGCTCGCCTCCAGGGCAAATAGGAACAAGAGCGCCAGCGAATTCAACATTCTGAATGAAATGACAGCGGGTGAGAAAAAAAGAAAAGAAAAAAAAAAAAGAACTATACAGATTATCACCGGGAGATTATCAACAATCACCTAAAGAAAAGAATGACAGGGTGAGGGTAAAAGTAAGGAGTGAAAAAGAGTTAAAAGAGTGAAAGAAAAGAGGTTGTAAAAGGAGTGGAAGGGGTATATGCTAGGCACAATCCAGAAACGAAGCCAACCAGCCAACGATGGAAGGAAAGGAACGAGGCGAAGAAAAAAAAGGAGGAGAGGAGAGGGGAGAGGGGAACACTCGCCTCACATATATCTCGAAGGAAAATGCTAAGATTTTTTCGCGTGTGGGATTTCCCGCACGAGACTTCCCGGGACTAATCTCCTATTTCCTGAATTTTAGCCCCTTCCGCACGGGTTTCAACCCGATTAGGTGTGGTCCAGCTCTGTGACAGGCTATTCGTAGTTCAATCTCTCGGACTTTAACTAACCCTTCATACCGTCAGTTTGTAGAGGTGCAATACCCCTTCTGATGCCACTGTAATACCGGTATCCAGAGGCATCGTGGCGGCAAGGCTTTGCGAAAGTACTGCACAGCAAACTGTAGAGTAACTTGCCGCATCTGGAACCCTGGTACAGGTACTACAGTATCATAGCAACCACCCACAACTCATCAAAAAATTAGCCAATAAATTTCGGTAGTCTGCAGAGGCAAAGACAACGGCATCATTAATTTTGTCTTCCCCGCCCGTCTTCCTCTCCACGGGTTTGACGGTTTGATAGCGGGTCCTCGCTGCTGATGCATACCATCCAAACATTCCTCTAATTTTTCCACCTCATTTTCATCTTCCTCAGGTTGTCTTTGCCTCCCGAATTTCCCCATCCTGGGCGTTACTGTAAGTTACCCGAGGAAGGAGGATAATGGCAATTACCGGCTCTTAAGTTATCCTCGATTGTGGTTGAAACATCTCTGATGCCACGGCCTCCTGCCGGGGCAACCTGGAAGATCTTGAATTTTCTCGCAGAGTGAGGCACCCGGCATTTCCTGCATTTTCCAGAGTGTCACGCCACTGGACTGATCAACCCCTAAGCGAGTCAGTTTGGTTTATCATTCCGTACTTGGACCCCTGTCAGGGGCAGATCTTAATGATGAGGGAAGGAACCATGGTTAGAGGCGCGGCGAAGATCCTTTCGGTAACAGCATTCCGTGGGGAAGCTCTTGAGAGAGGGAAAACCTATTCTATACCGGCGAATCTCAGGCCCTCCCTACAGAATGCCAGCAATGTTTTTTTATCCCAGCAAAAGTGCAATGTTTCACCCACTGATTCACCATGACTCCAAACAAAGTATGGTGCTAAGCGCTTAAAAGGTGTACCAAGGGGGTGCATTTTTGTAATGCCTCCACCCGGTGAGGGTAGAGGGTTCGAAATATCAAAAACTGATTTTGAAGGTTGCAGGTTCAATCCAAGTCCAATTCGGTTTTTTTTTCCAGAGGTATTTTTATTTTAATATCAAATTTTCATCTCTTATGATACATCACAGGATGGAATTCAAATGCTTTGTTTTTGCTGTTTTAGAAAGTATCATATATAAAAGATAAAAATTATCTGAAAAAGGTAAGCTGAGTGGAGAGATGAACGACTATGCTTCAAAAAACACATTTAATATTTACAAGGCACAGGGGGGATGTTTTCATACACTCAGAACGATTCAAGGATGTTTAAGACACATATTTGTCTGCCTACAAAAATACTTGTACTTTAACAATCCCCCGGGCTGGCACAGATATGAATAAATAGGTAAGGATAGGAAATACCCAGAAAACGGTAGAGGAAACTCAAGGAGAAGGATAATAATAATAAGGCCAGTAAGAATAGATGTGGAAAAATTGATAGAAAAGAGAACAGGAAAAAGGCCTCTCAGGGCACAAAAAAGGACCCCAGGGTTAGGAAAAAGGCCCCTCAGATGAGAAGAAGAAAAAAAGTAGAGCGAATGGATCTCCTGCCAGAGAAGAAGAAAAGAAAAAGAAAAAAAACTGATCCCAATCCTAATACCCGGAGTACCCTCCATGAGCGAGCCGGACCTGTAAAACCCGAGAAAGAACTTGAATTAGTTACCAACCCGTGGGAGTAGGAGATTGTGAAGCCCGGGAATAACTTAAACCCACCTCACAAACAGGAGTAGGAATGGAATCAACTAGAGTGGTCAACTCTTCAGGGATAATTAAATCCCACTCCTCCTGGATCATAACGTTTAGGGTTTCCATAGTGGCCAGATATGGGTGGCGCTTTCAAATCCGTTGCTTCATCAATCGTCATACATTTTCAATAGGATTACAGTCCAGTGATGATGGTGGCTAATCAATAAAATGCCCCTAAATTCATAGCTCTTTGAGGTGACTCTGAGTATGTTGAGTACAGTGTGGGCTGGCATTATCTTGCATTAAAAAAACATAGTCAAGGTGTAGTTGGGATTGTTGTTACCAAAAGTTATAGAAGGAAGGAAGAATATTAGTAGCAAAGGTGACAGATTTTACTGTCTTTCCCAATTGGTCCTTATCCTAGAAGATCAATGGCCCCTTCTGACCATCTTTAAAGCATCCCCAAAGCTATCAAAATTTAATAGGTAATATTTTTTTCTTGAGAGACAACACTTGAAAAGTACTTACAATTGTTGTTTTCAACTTTGGAAACTTTGAAACAAAGCAATTTTCAAGGGCTTTCTCACAACCATTGTTCCCATCCAGGTTCTGCTGCTTGAAGATAGACAACTAATATTAAATGCACATTCGTTACTCCAAATCACCTAATTATAGTTAGATAAAGTTAGGGGGTGTTTGGCCTGCCATGATTCTGATTTGAAAACGTCATTTGACTTGAAATCATGATTTGAAAATCAGGTGGTGTTTGGTGTGCCCAATTTGTAATCTGATTTGATATTTGATTCTGATTTGGAATTTGTGTACTTGATTTGGGGTTATGTTGGATCCTAGTTATTTAACAAATAGGTTAGGGTAAATTGGAAGTAAGAGATTTTCACAATTAATCAGAGAGGGTTACTTTTTTGTTTCCACACAAATATTATTAGAGTAATTAATGCAAAGCTAACTGGCTGGAAGATGTGAATTACAATATCATTTTTTGTCACAAACGGTGACTAAGCAAGGCAGATTTCCTCATGACTAATAGTTATTAGTCATCAGTTTGATATCTTTCACGTTATGAGATCAGTTGACTCATAGGTTATCACATTACGAACGCAATAGTGTGTCATTGGTTTATTATTATTAGTTGTTTAAGTAACATGACTCACAATTGTGGTCATGTGGCTTATGTATCTCGCACATGACGCATAATTATGAGTCATGAATTTCGGGGATGTGACCCCTTTAGGGCACATGACTTGTTTGATGGGTTTTGATTGATTGTGAGATATGGTACAGCTGACTCGTACGAGTCAGCAGAGGGACATCAGCAAAAACATATCTTACGTGAGGCACACCGCTGTTGTGTCAGGATACCAGATACAGTAACTTTGCGCCCTTAACGTTAGGTGCAGCTGGAGCTGGGTTGCCGCCTTTGCTTGCGCCAGGTGAGTCAGGAGGTACACTTGCCATACAGCCTTACCCCGGACACTACTGGCTACACAACCTTACACCCCATGCTTCCTGACGCAGCTCACAACACCATCGCATCTGCAGATGCACCACTCATTCACTCCACATTCACGGTACATCTTGAATATTACCCCTATCTCTTTCCAGCCATCTCTTATACCTGGAAAGGGGGTACCCTTGGCAAAACTGATTGGGTCAGTATAGGCGCCAAGTGAGAAAGCCACCAGACTCTTAATCTTAATATGGCGCTAATCAGACCGGCCTGCCAGTGAGCGACAGAGAGTTCTATTTTCAGCACTTGATCTTTCAGAGAGCGAAAAATGCCAGCTTACTCGAGTCTGGAAGCAAGTGATAGCTATGACAGTCTCTACTACGGGAAGTTGTTCTGGTTTCTCGGCACTTAGCCTTTGACGCGACGCGACTGCTCTCTTTCCCCTCACCACACAACATCCTCACCCCTACGGCTACCCTGAAGACTCCACCACAACCACCCTACCGATCCTGATCCTGACACCGGCATCATTCTGGGCTCGACGCCAGCAACACGGCGGTATAAAGTACGTCCTTGTGGTATCAAAACTCAGGATTTCGCGGTCTTCTGTGGAGGGGGTCTTAGGGAGTATGCTGGCGGAATTTTACTCGATGGCTGATCTCTCCATGACCACTGAACGGATGCCGATTCTGTTTGCCGGAGGTTGTTGGGCTCGACGTCAGCTAAGCAACGGTATAAGGTACGTCCCTGTGGCATCAAAACCCATGAAGTCACTGTCTTTTGTGGAGATACTATGCTGGCGGAATTTTACTCGATTGCAGATTACTCCACAACCACTGGACGGATTCCGGATTCGTTTGCGGGAGGTTGTTAGGCTCGACGCCAGCTACGCAACGGTATAAGGGACGTCCCTATGACATCAAAGCCCAGGATTTCGCTGCCTTCTGTGGAGGGGGTCTTAGGTACCATGCTGGCGGAATTTTACGCGAGGGCAGATTACTCCACGACCGCTGGTCAGATTCCAATCCCGTTTGCGGGAGGCTGCTGCGCTTGACGCCAGCTACGCAACGGAATAAGGGACGTCCCTATGGCATCAGAACACAGGATTTCGCTGACTTCTGTGGAGGTGGTCGCAAGTAGCATGCAGGCGGAATTTTACTCGATGAATGATTACTCCACAACCGCTTGACGGATTCCAATTCCTTTTGCGGGAGGTCGTTGGGCTCGACGTCAGCTACGCAACGGTATAAGATACGTCCCTGTCCCATGAAGACCCATGAAGTGACTCTCTTCTGTGAAGGTACTAAGCTGGCGGAATTTTACTCGATTGCAGATTGCTCTACAACCGCTTGACGGATTCCAATTCTGTTGGCGGGAGGTTACTGGGCTCGACGCCAGCTACGCAACGGTATAAAGTATGTCCCTGTCCCATGCAACCCCATGAAGTCACTGTCTTTTGTGGAGATACCAAGCTGGCGGAATTTTACTTGATTGCAGATTACTCCACAACCACTTGGCGGATTCCATATTCGTTTGCGGGAGGCTGTTGGGCTCGACGCCAGCTACGCAACGGTATAAACTACGTCCCTGTGGCATCAAAGCCCAGGATTTCGCAGTCTTCTGTGGAGGGGATCTTTCGTAGCATGCTGGCGGAATTTTACTCGATGACTGATTACTCCACAACCACCGGACGCATTCCAATTCTGTTTGCAGGAGGTCATTGGGCTCGACGCCAGCTACGCAACGGTATAAAGTACGTCCCTGTCCCATGAAAACCCATGAAGTCACTGTCTTTGGTGGAGATACTAAGCTGGCAGAATTTTACTCGATTGCAGATTACTCCACAACCACTTGACGGATTCCGGTTTCATTTGCGGGAGGTTGTTGGGCTCAACGCCAGCTACGCAACGATATAAACTACCTCCCTGTGGCATCAAATCCCAGGATTTCGCCGTCTTCTGTGCAGAGGGTCTTAGGTACTATGCTGGCGGAATTTTACTCGATTGCAGATTCCTCCACAGCCGCAGGACGGATTTCAATTCTGTTTGCTAGCGGTTGTTGGGCATGACGCTAGCTACACGCCGGTATAAGGTCCATTCCTACGCGGTCAATAACCATGATGTTAACACTCTCACTGGGAGGGATACCCGGAGGGATACTAGCAGGAGCCATAGGGAAGCCATGAGTGAGGTGCCGCCTGTATTTAGTAGAATTAGCAATTCAATAGACGACTATCTAAATGGAATATATGAGTGTAAAATATATTGTGACCCAGGTCAGAAAGCAAAGGGGGGACTCTTGACATCTTTCCAGAGTAAATCCTGAAGATTAGGTTGGGTATCAGGCTGTGCCCGGCAAAAATGATGGTGCCCCGGTGATGCCCGGAAGATATGGTGTTGCACCAGGTGACGCCTGGAAGATATGGTGTTGCGCAAGTTGCGCCCAGTGAGAGTTGGTTTAAGTGGTTGCGTCCTTATTCGTGGTTGACGTTATGTGCGCTAGGTGCGCCAGACGCAATGGGCGCACCAGGCGCCAAGGATTATTATTGCTGATGATGCTGAGTATGGGACGCCGTCCGGGCAGGGGGCAGAGGAGGGGGAGGACTTGCTCAGGGCATGCTTGATTTTGTCGTTACCCAAATCCCCTGCCTTTTTTCTTCATTTTTTAATCTTTTTTTATCAAGTGCTTTTTATTATCAACTACTGGGAACAAAGACCATGTGGAGCGCTTGCTATGGCAAAGAAAAAACCCCATCCCCAGTTTTTATCCACCTCGGCGCCAGGGAAAAAGCCATCAACCCAAGTCCCTCTGGTATGAGACCAACCGCACCCCAGCCACGCAAAATAAGAAATCAAACTCCGACTAAAGGGCCGGAATAAGAACTATCAAATAAATCCATGGGGAGGAATAAATAGGAAAACCCTTGCTGTGGAGAGCAACATAATACATAATTGATAAACCACTAACGAAACCCTAAGTACCCGACAATGAAAGAAGAACAAAGGGGGTGCAGGGACTACTAAAACCATTCTAGTGTTGCAAAACATGACTTGAGAACTCAAGGCCTTGACATCCGCCACCGAGGCAGTGCAATACGACGACTGAGTGTCACCGAGGGGCGTGACTGTGGCAATCGCTAGGCCGGCGAAGGCAGTAGGGTGCCAGACGAGTGAATAGACTGTAGCTGTAACCGAGCAACGGGACGAGACCTTGAGGGGGGGGAGGAGGGGTAGACTCAATAACCGTGAAAACTATTGGTAACCGTGTGGGTGTCTGACTAGGCAGCCTCTAAAGGTAGTGAAGAGAACGGAGAAATCGACCGTAGCCTGTTGAAAAGTTTTCTCCTATTGCGAACTATAGTCCCAGCCATCTGTAACATGGGCGAGAGGGTGTTGCCAACTGTGCGAACGCTAAGCGAGGCAGCGCAGCGCAAGTGAAAAGAGGGGGTAATAGAGCCAAATGACCCTTAGAAACAAGGACACCAGGGCCCAATGACATGATAAGGGAAGTAAGGCGGGAGGGGGGGGTGCAGCTCACTGAGAGTGCGGATGCAGCTCACTGAGAGTGCGGGGTTAGATGTTGATGAGGAATTCTCATGGTATTGAGATTTCAATCGCCGGGTGTGTAGAGGAGATGGTTTGTGACCCAAATCCCATCCCTTTTTTTTTTTTTTTTTTTTTATCATGTGCTTTGTATTAATAAACTACTGGGAACAAAGACTACGTGCAGCGCTAGCTATGGTAAAGAAAAAAACCCATCCCCTATCTTTTATCTACGCCGGTACCAGGGAAAAAGCCATCAACCCAAGTCTCTCTGGTATGAGGCCAACGGCATACCGGCCACGTAAAATAAGAAATCCCCCTCTGACTGAACGGTTGAAAAGAAAAATACAAATAAATACACGGGGAGGAATCAACAGGAAAACTCTTGCCGTAGACACTAACAAAGTAAATAATTGTTATAACCACTAATGAAACCCAAAGTAACCGACAATGAAAGAAGAATAATGGGGGAGCGGGGACCACTAAAAACCATTGCGGCGTTGCATTCATTACTCGAGAACCCAACTTGTTGACATCCGCCACCAAGGCAGTACAATACGACGACTGAGGGTAACTGAGGGGTGTGACCGTGGAGAAATCACGAGGGCGGCGTAAGGTAAAGGGGCAGTAGGGTGCCAGCCGAGTGAGTGGCTTGTAGCTGTAACCGAGTAACGGGATGAGACCTTGCGGGGGGAGAGGAGGGGTAGACCCAATAACCGTGGAAACTATTGGTAACCGTGGAAACTATTGGTAACCGTGGAAACTATTGGTAACCGTGGAAACTATTGGTAACCGTGGAAACTATTGGTAACCGTGTGCGTGTCTGACTAGGCAGTCTCTAATGGAAGTGAAGAGAATGGAGAAATGGACCGTCGCCTGTTGAAGAGTTTTCTCCTACTGCGAACTGTAGTCCCAGCCGTCTGTAACATGGGCGAGAGGGTGTTACCGACTGTGCAAGCGCTAGGCGAGGCAGAGAAACGCGAGCGGAGAGAGGAGGGAGTAGAGCCAAACGACCCCTAGAAACAAGCACGCCAGTGACCAAGAACATGATAAGGGAAGTGAGGCGGGAGGAGGATGGTGCAGCTCACTGAGAGTTCGGGTGCAGCTCACTGAGAGTGCGGTGGTGGTGGATGTTGACGATGAATTCTCATGGTGTTTAGATTTCAATCGCCGGGTGTGTAGAGGAGATGGTTCGTGACTCAAATCTGATGCCTCGAGGGTGTCCTTATATAGGGGTTCTTCCCTCAACCTTACCCCTGCGTGACTTATACCCTTGCGTCATGCGACTCATGACTCGTAAGGAGTCATAGTGTGAAATCCATCAGCAAAAATAATCCCTCACGCCCGGTGCGCCCATTGCGTCTAACGCACCTAGCTCACATAACGTCAACCGCGAATCAGGACGCAACCACTTAAACCAACTATCACTGGGCGCAACTTGCGCAACACCATATCTTCCAGGCGTCACCTGGTGCAACACCATATCTTCCGGGCATCACCGGGGCACCATCATTTTTGCCGGGCACAGCCTGATACCCAACCTAATCTTCAGGATTCACTCTGGAAACATGTCAAGAGTCCCCCCTTTGCTTTCTGACCTGGGTCACAATATATTTTACACTCATATAGTCCATTTAGATTCTCGTCTATTGAATTGCTAATTCTACTAAATACAGGGGGCACCTCACTCATGGCTTCCCTATGGCTCCTGCTAGTATCCCTCCGGGTATCCCTCCCAGTCAAAGTGTTAACATCATGGTTATTGACCGCGTAGGAATGGACCTTATACCGGCGTGTAGCTGGCGTCATGCCCAACAACCTCTAGCAAATAGAATTGAAATCTGTCCAGTGGCTGTGGAGGAATCTGCAAACGAGTAAAATTCTGCCAGCATTGTACCTAAGACCCCCTCCACAGAAGACGGCGAAATCCTGGGTTTTGATGCCACAGGGACGTAGTTTATATCGTTGCGTAGCTGGCGTCGAGCCCAACAACCTCCCGCAAACGAAACCGGAATCCGCCAAGTGGTTGTGGTGTAATCTGCAATCGAGTAAAATTCTGCCAGCTTAGTATCTCCACCAAAGACAGTGACTTCATGGGTTTTCATGGGACAGGGACGTACCTTATACCGTCGAGTGGCAGGCGTCGAGCCCAATGACCTCCCGCAAACAGAATTGGAATCCGTCAAGCAGTGGTAGAGCAATCTGCAATCGAGTAAAATTCCGCCAGCATAGTACCTTCACAGAAGAGAGTCACTTCATGGGTTCTTATGGGACAGGGACTTATCTTATACCGTTGCGTACCTGACGTCGAGCCCAACGCCCTCCCGCAAACAGAATTGGAATCCGTCAAGCGGTTGTGGAGTCATCAGTCATCGAGTAAAGTTCCGCCAGTATGCTACATAAGACCACCTCCACAGAAGTCAGCGAAATCCTGACTTCTGATGCCATAGGGACGTCCCTTATTCCGTTGCGTAGCTGGCGTCAAGCGCAGCAACCTCCCGCAAACGGGATTGGAATCTCACCAGCGGTCGTGGAGTAATCTGCCATCGTGTAAAATTCCGCCAGCATGGTATCTAAGACCCCCTCCACAGAAGGCAGCGAAATCCTCGGTTTTGATGCCATAGGAATGTCCCTTCTACCGTTGCGTAGCTGGCGTCGAGCCCATTAACCTCCCGCAAACGAATCTGGAATCCGTCCAGTGGTTGTGGAGTAATCTGCAATCGAGTAAAATTCCGCCAGCATAGTATCTCCACAAAAGACAGTGACTTCATGGGTTTTGATGCCACAGGGACGTACCTTATACCGTTGCGGAGCTGACGTCGAGCCCAACAACCTCCGGCAAACAGAATCGGCATCCGTTCAGTGGTCATGGAGAGATCAGCCATCCAGTAAAATACCCCCAGCCTGCTCCCTAAGACCCCCTCCACAGAAGACCGCGAAATCCTGAGTTTTGATGCCACAGGGATGTACTTTATACCGGCGTGTAGCTGGCGTCGAGCCCAGAATGATGTCGGTGTCAGAATTAGGATCGGTAGGGTGGTTGTGGTGGAGTCTTCAGGGTAGCCGTAGGGGTGAGGATGTTGTGTGGTGAGGGGAAAGAGAGCAGTTGCCTCGCCTCAAAGGCTAAGTGCCGAGAAACAAGAACAACTTCCCGTACTAGAGACTGTCATAGCTATCACTCGCTTTCCGACTCGAGTGAGCTGGCATTTTCGCTCTCTGAAAGATCAAGTGCTGAAAATAGAACTCTCTCTCGCTCACTGGCAGGCCAGTGTGATTAGCGCCATCTTAAGATTAAGAGTATGGTGGCTTTCTCACTTGGCGCCCATACCGACCCAATCAGTTTTGCCAAGGGTACCCCCTTTCCAGGTATAAGTGATGGCTGGAAAGAGATAGGGGTAATATTCAAGATGTACTGTGAATGTGGAGTGAATGAGTGGTGCATCTGCAGATGCGACGGTGTTGTGAGCTGCGTCAGGAAGCATGGGGTGTAAGGTTGTGTAGCCAGTAGTGTCCGGGGTAAGGCTGTATGGCAAGTGTACCTCCTGACTCACCTGGCGCAAGCAAAGGCGGCAATTCAGTTCCAGGTGCACCTAACGTTAAGGGCGCAAAGTTACTGTATCTGGTATCCTGACACAACAGCCGTGTCCCTGACGCAAGATATGTTTTTGCTAATGATGGAAAATGGTCCACACCATCAACCCCAGAATCCTCCTAGACCTCCTCTCGCCCTTGGTGGCCTTTGGTTACCATCCACCTCCATAAAAAATGCAAACGGCGTAATACTGGATAAGCCATGAAAGGCCTCCTACGATTCGCCATCATCCTTGTGAATAATAGTCCTCCTCAAAACAGTTTCAAAGATCCTTGAACGAGTTATGACAGTCAGGTTGTCCGCAATCGCTCGCGCCAGAGGTCTGCTCCACTCTAACCAATGCGGCTCCCTTCCAGCTCTCAGTACCCTTGACCCATGTCTCTCCCTCACCCACGAAGTCAGGACCCTTCAAAGGACCAGACTCAGGGTCTCCTCCCTCTTCCTCGACATCAAGGCGGGCTTCGACTATCTCAACGCCTCCACCCTCAGGGCCGCCCTTTTGGCCAAGCACACCCCCTCCTACATGGTCGACTGGGTCTTGTCTTTCCTATCCCAGAGATCCTGCACCCTAGTCTTCCAAGGCTCTCCCAACCTCCCGGCCCCAGTCTCGGTAGGCACCCCACAAGGGTCCCCGATCTCACCCCCACCTGTCCCTGATGCAAGTCCAAACCAGAATTCTTCCAACACGCCATCCTCCACTGCTGTCACAAACAGTGACTAAGCAAGGCAGACTCTCACATGACTAATAGTTATTAAACATCGGTTTGTTATCTTTTATGCTATGAGATCAGTTGACTCATAGGATTTTACATGACGAGACAACAGCGCCCATCGGTTGATATTTGACATGACTCACGTTTGTGGTCATGGGGTTTATGTATTTCGCACATGACTCATAGTTATGAGTCATGGGTTTCACGCATGTGACCCCGTTAGGGCACATGACATGTTTTATGGGTTTTGATTGGTTGCGAGATACGGGGCAGATGACTCGGACGGGTCAGCTGATGGATTTCACACTATGACTCACTATGAGTCATGAGTCGCGTGACGCGAGGGGATGAGTCACGCAAGGTCAGGGTTGAGGGAAGAACCCCTATATAAGAGCACCCTGGGGGCATCGAATTTGGGTCACGAACCATCTCCTCTACACACCCGGCGATTGAAATCTCAACACCATGAGAATTCATCGTCAACATCCACCACCCCCGCACTCTCAGTGGGCTGCCCCATCACTCTCCGTGAGCTGCACCCCCCCCTCCCGCCTTACTTCCCTCATCATGTCCTTGGGCCCTGGCGTCCTTGTTTCTAGGGGTCGTTTGGCTCTATCACCCCCTCTTTTAGCTCGCGCTTCG